>OLSI01001126.1_pt1 | contig 19365 bp, 15 predicted proteins | sample 1672661 | NCBI WGS metagenome assembly OLSI01 (sample SAMEA3136711, study PRJEB25190) | human gut metagenome | biome: human gut; feature: human-associated habitat; material: faeces | place: Austria | collected 2013 | reverse complement strand
GTTTGCATTCACAATCTCACTGTTTTCGTCACAGTCAAAATACCAGAAGCCGGAATAGATAGCCTCATTGAGCAGTGCCAAATTTACATGATCCCAGTTGACCTGTACGGACATAACCCAGATCTGTCTGCCCGCCTCATCTGTCGCATCCTCTTTACAAAGCCGTACATTATTCACTGTACCGTCTGCTGCAAGGATCTGTGCTTCCCCTGTTCCGTGAAGCTGCAAAAAACGGTCCTGATCCAGTATCTCTATACCATCTCCATAAAAGAAGTTTTTCAATGAACCTTTCGTCTGCTTCATAAAAGAATCAAAGGTATACCCTGTACTATGTAACAGCAGATTGCTCACAGACAAAATAGACAGGTTTTGGTCATAATATCCTGTCATTATACCTACTCCGCCATTATTTTCCAGTGTTTTCTGTACTACCTGTGACATAGCCCGTGTTTGTCCCGATACAGTCTCACTTAAAGAATATATTTTATCTTCATAATTTCTCATTTTATAAAAATCCTCACTTCGTTTTATACCTTTTTCATCCTGCTTCAATCTGCCTATTGAAAATTTTCTTGCTGTCTAATGATTTCTGATAATGTCGACAGTAACTTATCAACTTGGATTGGCTTTGCTATATGACCATTCATTCCAGCCGCAAGGGCCGCTTTCTTATCTTCTTCAAATGCATTTGCCGTCATTGCAATGATTGGTATACACGTTTTAGCTTTATCTGGCAGATGTCTAATTTCCTGTGTTGCTTTATAACCGTCCATTTTGGGCATCTGAATATCCATAAGCACCATATCGTACGTACCCACCGGCATTTCCATTATCCTGTTTATACACTGAATGCCATTCTCCACACGTTCTGTTTTAAGACCGGCACGCTCCAGTATTATTTCTGCAATCTCCGCATTCAAATCATTGTCCTCTGCCAAAAGGACATTCCTGCCTTTCAGGATCTCACTACCTGTTTCCTGGTTTTCAACATATTTTTTTGCATAATAGCTTTTATCCGCTATCTCGTGCTTTAGTGTGACTGTAAAGACGCTTCCCTCTCCAAGCTCACTTTCTACATTTATTGTTCCACCAAGCAGAGCAACATATTTTTTTACGATTGACATTCCCAGTCCGGTTCCTGTGATTTTGCTCTTTGTGGTGTTCTGTTCCCGTGTGAACGGCTCAAAAATCTTTGTCAGATAATCCTGACTCATACCGATTCCTGTATCGCTCACCTGAGTTCTTACTATTATGTACCCTGACTCATCGCATGGTAATTCCTCTACGTTTACCGTGACAAAACCACCGGATAGAGTATATTTCATGGCATTGCTCATGATATTAACAAATATTTCCTCTATCTTGGTAACGTCTGTCAATATGTGCTTATGCTCTACATCCACCTTGTAATGAAATACAATATTCTTCTTCTTTGCTTCATCCTCAAATAGTTCAAACAAATTCTGCCAGATAGCTTCAATCTGGGCATAGTTCTCATCAATCTCCATCCTTCCGCTCTCAATCCGAGCCATATCAAGTACATTGTTTATGATTGACAAAAGGATTCTGCCGGACTGTTGCAGTTTTTCCAGATGTTTTGAAGTTTCGGTCAGTTCTTTTCCTTTTAGTTCATCCTCCATAAGCTGTGCATAGCCCAGAATTGCATTCATAGGAGTACGGATGTCATGCGACATATTGTTAAGAAAATTTGTCTTTGCAAGGCTGGCATTTTCTGCTTTTTTCAGAGCAATTTCCAGCTTATCATTGAGTTTTTGTGTATTATTTGCCGCAAGCTTTGCGACAGTTTCTGCTTTTTTTGCCTTTCTTAAAAGTACGAGAATAATGCCAATTATACTAAAGGAAGAAAAACCTATTGTGATAAAAACAACAAGCAGATTGTCTTTTACAAAGTCAGAAAATGTCACCTTACCTGCCGTACTGTCATAAATAGCAATTGCACTTGTAAGCATATCAGCCGGCATGGCCTTTAAAGTTTTATTCAGTATCGACAAAAGAGCTGCCTCTCCATTTCTTACCGCAAAGCATGCCTCCATTGTTTTTGTAAGTGGAACACTTTTGAAACTCCGGCTGTTATCATATATCATTGCCTGACTTGCTCCCATGAGGAAACAGTCTGCTTTTTCACCGGAAACCATATTTGCAGCCTCCTCAAGCGACTCACACTCTACAAGCTTCCATTGTGGATAACTGAACGCAATATGCTGTTTTAAAGCATCTTTTTCCTTTGGCACAGCTACCGTATACACATCATTCTCATCAAACTTTTTCTCATCGGTTACTGCCATCAGACTGTAAGTCCACGCTGTATTTGTAAGTGCATATCCTTTTTCTTCTGCAAAATCAGGATTTCTGCTGGTATAAAAAATAATATCAATTTCATGATCCTGTAACGCCTGAGTCATTTCGTCATAATCATCATATGCCTTCATATTAAACTCCAGCGTCTGATCATTCAGGCAATCTTTGGAATAAGAGATATATTCTGGCAACATACCGGTAAGTTTTCCAGTCTCTTCATCCATAGAAAAGATTGCCGGATCATTGTTTAAAAATCCTACCCAGATATCACCATGTTCTTCCAGACAGGACTTTTCTTCACCTGTAAGAATCTGATTATACTCAAGCGTAAAATACTTCTTATACAGATCTGCCTGAAAAAAAGGGCTATCTTGCTCCAACTGACGCATAGCCCAGTCCAGCTCTGTCTTGACATCGCTGCGCTCTTTGTTTATTACAAAATATATGCCCGATTTACCAATATTGGTAACGGACGATATTTCCTGTTCAGACCAGATGGATTCCTCCAAAGATACAAAACAGTCTATTTCATGATTTGCTAATTTCTTTTCGACATCATCATTATTATACACATTTATATGTTCTGTATTTATGCCATTCTTATTCTCCCACTCTGTCAGCATGATTTCAGGTTCTGTACCCATAAGCACACCTACACGTTTCCCATCCAGAGACTTAAAATCAGAAGTCACAATATCCGTATTCGACAAATCAGCATAAAGAATATATTTTTCCTCCCCCATCGGTTTCTCGGAAAAAAGCATCTTTTCTGTGCGTTCCTCGGTGTAAGAGATATCGCCCATAATATCAATCTCACCCTTTTCAAGCATGTCAAAACAGTTTGACCAGTCACATTTCACATACTCAAATTTCCATCCGGTATAGCCTGCCAAAGCCTGCATGAGTTCATAGCCAAATCCTCGTCTGACACCGTTTTTATCCATATAATTAAAGGTATCCTCAAACGAACCGATACGGATAATCTTCTGCTCTTTTGCCTGCATGTCTGATTTTTTTGTTTCCTGTTGCGTTGAATTATCCTGCTTTGCCATCTGTAGCTGTTCTTTATCATTATCTGTTTCAGCAGCCCGACAATGTACTGATAACATCATCCACATTCCCAAAACCACAAGTATACCTATACATAATACGACTAATCTTTTTCTACTTTTGTACATTGCTCTTTTCTCCACAATTTACCAGGTTATTACCCGGCACTGATTTTCTATTTATCGTTTTCCCTACCTTTTTCATCATTATATCTTGTATTGTTAACTTCGGTCAACAATGCACACTTATTTTTGTCTTTTTTGTGGATATCATTAAACTTAATTTAACCTCAACAGATTCATTACCAATTTTACCATTACATCTTTTTCTTCCGCTTTTGATTCAGCAATCATTAATGTAATTGCTACTAACGTTCCATCACTGAGTCTCTTTTCTCCATCCTGAAACAGCGCATTGTTCTTGTCTAAAAATTCCAGGAACAGTGATGCGGCAATTCTTTTACAGCCATCTGCATATGGATGATCTTTTATCATAAAATACAATAAATTTGCCGCTTTCTCTTCCAAAGACGGATACGCATCTTGTCCAAATACACTTTGGTAAACTGCGGCAATAATTCCTTCTACCTTACCGGTCTCTTTTTCCACACCAAATACATCTGTTTCAAAAGAATCCTTCATCTGTCCAACCATCTGAACGCAATCTTCATAAGTAATGCGGTATATCGGAGTACTTCCCTCTGGCTTACTTAATGCCTGGTGGTCATATTGATCCAGAAGAATCAATGCATCCGTGTATTCATTTATAGCTCTGAGCACATTTTTTTCTTCTATGTCAAGTGCATCCACAAGCATCCTTGACTGAATATCAACTGTTTTCCTAAGTGCCTGAAGATGATTTTCATTGAGCGCATAGCCTTTCAAAATAAACTGTTTAAGAACACTATTTGCCCATTTTCTGAAAGCGATACCTCTTTTGGAATGAACTCGATACCCTACAGACAAAATCATATCCAAATTATAAATCTTAGGTTTTCTTCCCCCCGTACTTCTGTCAGAAAAGCCGACAGAAGTCTCATCCAATTCTCCTGAAGCAAGAATATTTGAGATATGTTTGCTTACTGTAGTGCGCTTAACCTCAAACAACGCTTCCATTTGTTTTTGAGTCAGCCAGACAGTCTCTTGCTCAGGATTAATTTGAACTTCTATATTAACATCACCATCTGTAAATAATACAATTTCACTCTTCATCTTTTTGTTCCTTTCCATGAATATTTCACACTGACTTTTCCAAACCCCATTTTCAGTCAGACTACTTTTTATCCTTTGATTTATAAATGAGTAGTGAAAACCCATAGGCAAACCTATGGGTTTTCACTACTCATTTATCTTTTTTTCATTCTTTCACTCCGCCCGTTTTTAAGTATTCATCCGCATTTTTACATATTTTATTAAATATTTCTGTACATATGCGCCTTTCTTCTTGGGTTAGTCCCTACAAGACCGTTTTTGCAAACTCATTCTGCACTTTAATTCCATCTTCTATGATCGGAATAGCTGCCTCCAATAAAACAATCTCGATATGCTTCTTATTGTCAGTGCTTTGGACTCGCTTTACCAGGCCTCTGCTTGCAAGATTTTTCAAGGAAGAGGACACATGAGATTTTGTGGATTTGCGGATTTTGACAATCTCCGCTGCCGTATTATGCCGTGGATTGTTATGCAAAAATATCAGTATGTCATATTCCATCTGTGTTAACTGGTATTTCTCACATACTTTTCTTGAAAGCATTTCATAACAACTTGTGATTGTCTTATGTTGATCCCCAAAAAACATAGCGTTTCTCCTTTCTTTCACTTCGTTCTATTTAGAACGATTATATAGTGTCTATATCCCCTTATCAACCCTTACTTATAATTTTTTCCACGATTTTCTGAGTGCTACATAGGAAATCAGAAAATTTGCAAACCAGCCAGCTGGTACAGCAAGCCAGACAAATGAGATGCCAAAACGAGGTGCACAGAGCAAAGCAACTGACAGACGGATTGCCAGATTTACCATATTCGCAATGAGAAAAGGCTGCATGATTCCAAGTCCGCGAAGAACTCCATCCGTTGCCATCTTGATACCCATAAAAATAAAAAAGCAGCCGAGCCATCTCATATAATCCCCGGACACCTGATATGCCAAAGCGGTTCCATCCTTACCCAGAAATAACGAGGAAATTTGAGTATGCAGTGTTTCAATGATTATAAAAGCAAGAACTGCAAAACACAGATCCAATACCAGTGCAGCATGATACCCTTTTTTGATACGCTGGGGTTTCTTTGCGCCAAGATTCTGGGATACATACGGTGAGACTGCATTTCCAATAGATACAAAAATCAATGAAAAAACATTTTCCACCCGCATCGTTGCTGAATAACCAGCGAGTGCCTGTGTACCAAATGGATTTACAACTGCCTGTACGATCATCATACCAATTGATACTGTGGACTGTTGGAGAATGGATGGCACGGCGATTTGAAGCATAGAATACAACTCCTGCCCATTAAACCAGGCAAAATGACTTTTATATCGGCGCATCCGACTAAAGAAAATCAAAAGCGAAAACACTGCGGAAATCCCCTGTGCAATGAGAGTTGCAAGGGCTGCGCCGAACACACCCAGACCAAGTCCGGCCACCATCCAAAGATCCATAAATATATTCAAAACAGAAGAGAATATCAAAAGACCCAATGGAATTTTTGACTCTCCGATAGATGTGAACATCGTTGAAAGAATATTGTACATAAACAGAAACGGAAAGCCTACAAAATAAACCCGAAGATACAGTACTGCTTCATCCAGTATATCAGCTGGCGTCTGTAATAAGTTCATCATTGAACGGGAAAAGCAAAAACCAAAAACCCCCAGAAGTATACTTAGAATCAGAAAGCTAATCAATGATGTTGACACGATTGTTTTCATTTTACTATAATCTCTGGCTCCAAAATAACGGCTCACAAGCACACCTGCGCCCACACCGGCACCCAAGGCTATACAAATGAAGACATTCGTAAGTGCAGCGCAAGCACCAACTGCCGCAAGTGCAGAAGAGCCGACAAACTGACCAACGATAATAGAATCAGCCATATTATATACTTGTTGAAAAAAGCTGCCTAAAATCATAGGCATTGCAAAAACAGTCAATGCTTTCAGAGGCGCATCTGTGATCAAATATTCATCCTTTGACATTATCTTATTTTCTCCTCCATCAGAAATTATTTTGCATTGTAAAGCGTTCATTCGCAATCCGCTTCGCAGCTTGCTCATGAACGCTTTAAATTTTTCAGTGCCCTCGACTCATCGGATGGGATAGGTAAAGAGGACTATTTCTCATAAAATGCATCCTTCGCCTCAACCGTCAGGTCATCCAGTTCCGAGAAAACCTCATTGAAATTTTCAGGAAAATTGTTTTCACCGGACGCTTCTATCCTGCTTCCATCCACAAATTCCGCCTGAAATTTCATACTATAGCCATCTAATGCATTGGGATCCCCTCCACAAAAACCTGCCCAGGACGCAACATTATAGTTCTCCAGAATCGTACGTGCTTTATCAAGAATCTCTGCTGCCACCGGATAGTCAAAAAACTCCTCTTCTTCCCCATTCCATGGCTCCACCCGTATGAGTGCTCCTTCCTCCTGCCGGAGCAAGCTTATGCTCCAGATCGATTCCACCATCGTTCCATGCACATAATATGTCAGTTCCTGAATATCCGGAAGCGGTGTACTCTGGCTCTTTTCCAGATTCTTCGTGTTCTCTTTGTCTGCTCCCACTGTCGTGTCTCCCGGCATTTTATCCGGCTTATTTCCAAACCACTTTTCGCAGCCTGTGAGCAATGCCGTCCACGTAATAAATGCCATCAGCAATAAGCAGCCTTTCTTTCCTTTTTTCATAAGCCACTTCCATTTTCCTTTTGAGCACGCTTCTTCAAAAGCATTCGGATGCCTGTTGACAGCAGTAAAATAGTTAGCACAACTCTGAAAATACTGACTCCACCAGAAGACATGCCACTTTTTTTGAGCGCAGTTTTTTTATCCAGTTCTCCGCTTAGCATATTGGGTGTCGCCCCTTTTACATAGGTCAGAGTCCCCTGATCCTGAATGCCGATTACCGTCACCATATCCCCATCACTCTGATCAGGAACGGAATACTGATAACGTCGATCGCCCTCCTCAAAGACTCCTCTGCCCATTCGCTGGGTTCCGATAAATTTTTCACCGCGATATTTCCGGTCTGTGAGAATAGTGAGCCCTGCCTCTTCCAGCGTCTCCTCATCAAATTCGTATTCTCTTCCCAGCATAAGATTGTCGAGAAACTCATCTGACAGATGATAGGTTCCCACATCTGCTTCACCCAGGAAGACTTCCAGTGCGCCCACGCCCAGATCGGAATTCCATTCCATATTTTCCTCTGTCGCCGGAAGATTCCACTTTTTCAGCTTCATTTTTTTTGCACTTCGCATGGCACGTGGGGCATAGATCGTAAGGTCCAGTTCGTCATCATAAGCCGGTTCCAGAACCTTCAGCTCTCCGCAGACAATCACAATCTTTCCATCATTTGCCGGATCATAGCTGCCCTGTCCCACATATACCACATCATCCACTTTTCCTTGCATAGCCGCACGCTTTGTACCACACGATTTCACTGTAGAGACAGCACAAAGTAAGCCAAGCAGTATCACGATAACCGCACCTGTTTTTTTATTTTTTCTTGGTTTCTGAGTTTTCTTCATCTTCACCCCCCTTTCTTTCCAGAGCATACATCACTGCTCTTTACTGTCGCTTTATGATCAGGGATTCATGATCATATAAACAGTCATGGCATATAATGGTAATACAATAAGTAACGGAAACGCCCAGTTTCCCATCGTCTCCCGGACATTCTTCCAACGCATAAGTAAAGTTTTCCTGTTCTCTCTCTTCTGGCGAATGCGTTTTCGTTTTCCATTTTCCAGAAGCTGAAAGATCACCGGCGAATCATAGACCCCTATTCGCCCAAATGCTGCAAATCCTGCCATCGAAATCGGAAGTGCCAGACACAGCCAGATAATATTGTAACTGTAATCCAACTGCTGAAACAACGTCCAGTCACCGGAGCCAATACACTTCAATGCAGTGAGGATCCATGCCAGGATGCAAGTGGAAGCATTCACCAGCAGGAGGATCATCGCAATCTTCACGATACGACCCGGAGAGTAGAATCTCAGCTGTACCGGAAGTTCCTTTCCGCCAATCGTTTCAAAGAACACCGGTTTTATGGATTCTTCCGGTTTCTTCTTTTCTTCTTCGCTGATACTCTTAAGAATCTTTCTTCGAACTCTGGCCTCTCTTCCTTTACTGAACACCGTAAACAGAATCAGCGCTGCCACCAGTCCAGCCATGCCAACCAGTTCAAACAGTTCTTTCGGATCCATAGGTACTCCGCCATAATTCCGAAATGCAAAAAAGATAAAAATCATCACCGCCAGCGTTCCAAGAAGCGGCTCGATCACCCAGGGATAGGTCCTGGTTTCTTTTTCCGCCAATACAGATACCTTGCCTGTCTGCCCGTTCACTGCTGCCTGCACTTCTCCGCAATCCATAAAATAGACTGGAAGAAATGCCGGCAGACGAAGCAATGCTTCCGACTCCGGATACAATGCCAGTCCGGTTGTCTGCATCGTGCGCTCCACAGTCGGACGATATTCCTCTGCCACCTCTTCAAACACACGGCGTCTTAACTCCGCACCATCGACAGTCGGAACCTCCGCTGCGTGACCTGCGATATATCCAAATTGAAATGGCTCCAGTTCTTCCCACAAAAATGGTTCCATTCCATTTAATAACAGGTTGTTGCATCGCTCCGTCACATTGACTGCCACATGCTCCAGAAATCCTCCGCATTCATAATGTCTGTTGGAATTATCCCTGGTTACAACAAAACGGATAGGCCCGCGGATCAATTCATATGGCAGATAAATTCCTTTTAATTTTTTCTTGTTTTCCTTTAAAATCTGAGCTTCGCTTTTATCATGATGCTTCTCGATCCATTCATCCAGTCGTTTTTCTGCCTGTTTCCGATTCAGTTTAAAAGGAATCAGCATCTCCGGGAAACCTTCTCCCATCTGGACATCCGAGCGCAGAACCTTGGAGTGGCAGAAAATACAGGTCTCTGCCACTTCATGTTCTTTCACAATCACCCGTGCTCCACAATTCGGGCACTCACATGCAATCGTCTGACTGTCCGGAAGCTCCTGCTCTAACAAAGTTTTCGTAAGACTCCGAAATTCCCGAAGCTTTTTTAGCGGAATCTCTGTCCCTGTATTTCCTCCACAGTACGAACAGTGGTAATTCTGTGTCACAACATCAAACTGGGCAGGTGCACCACAGGTGGCACAGTGAATTGTCATAATCTTTCCCTGATTCATACCCTATCCCCCCTTGATTCTGTTTTATGCCCATGGATCTGCTTCTTTTGGTATGCGGATTCCGGTTAAGAGCTGCTGTTCCCACAAGAACCACTGTCCTGTAGATGGTTTATTCCGAAGCTTTAATGGTCTCGGACTGTCTGCACCACTACATACTACATATAAATTAAGATACCCTTCCCCTATCTGGCTTCTGCTATATGCATTTTCCAATACCACAACCCGGTACGGCTGTACTGGAGTATAATTATTCTCCGGAGAAGACCCGGAAAAATAGGAGCGCATCAGATACTCTTTTCCACGGAATCTGTCTCTTATAAACTGTTTATCGATTCCATTCAACGGTCTGGGACCCCGCAGAAAATCCAGCATTTTTTCCGTTTCAGATGGATTCTCAGGATAAAGGGCAAGCGCTGCTACCGTTAAAGCAGCCACTTCCTCCGGATTTGTCAATCCCGCCTGCGGCATTGCCTGTAATTCCTGTAATGTTTTTGGAAGTCTGTTCAATATTATCTCTCTCATATAATCCCTCCTTTAAATCGATTCCCATTCTCCGGTCAGATAATCCATTCGATAAACTAATCCGAATGGGGACACCGCATAATAATATTCTGCTACAAACTGATCCGAATGATCTGTACCAAGGGCAAAGATCACACAAACTTCACTCTGAATAGTATCCATACTATCCACATCCCGGATTGCCATACCCTGTTCCAGTCTCTCCTGCACCTCCGGCTGTGCAAGCAGCACATCCATTTCATTGCCGAAACAATCACAATTTTCCCCAGCCGCTGCTACAGGATGCAAATAGAACTTTTCCACTGAACCGCTCGTAAATGGGAAAAAAGCTTCTCCTTCCATTTCGTGAATGGTCAGACAATCTCCTTCCAGCTCCAGCCAAATTGTACCGCTTCGGGTCCCATCCGGCGTGTTCAGACAGAATTCCAGAGACTCGCCAAGTGAATCCCCATATGCATAATATCCATCCCAGAAAAAACGGATATCCTCCATCTCTCCATTCAAAAGTCCCCCATAATACCACATATCCGAAGGAACTCCATCCTCACCGGTCATGAAAGTAATACTGTAAAAATATGGTTCACCCGCATCTGTTTTGGCAGAATCGCAATACCAGCTTCCCTCCATTCCATAGAGATATCCTGCCTCGGTAAGCCTGGAAGTCGTACCTCCTTTTTTGGACTCTCCCAAATCCAAGGATTCCGTATGAGCGCTCGTAGTTGATTTTTCTTCCGGTTCCACATAGTCTGGATTTGTCATTCCCAGACCGCCGTCTTTAATATCCAGGAGGTCGCAGCCGGTAAGAAATGTACAGAACAATACCAGTATTGTCAGAAGCATACCTTCCTTTTTTCCAGTCTTTCTTTTCTTTCCCATTTCCTATCCCCCCTCTTATCATTATAAAAATTATAACTTCTTCAAAGTATTAATCACCATAGTCTGAATAATCTTTTATCAGGCGCACTGTATGATAAGCTTCTGTTCCATACATCTGGAGCAGATGAAAGAACGTTCTCATGAATCTTGTTTGTGTTCGTAACACTGCCCACCTGCACTTGAATAGCTTACCTTTATTATACCTTTTTTTCCATGATACGTATACCCTATATGGAGATTTCACTTGAATTTTGCACAGAAAAATGGTCATTGTTGCACATTTTTCTGATACTTTATACAACAATGACCTTCTCTTTTCCTATCCATTCAACATTCTATTCTTTCACAACTAACTTTACTTCCTCCTTACTGGAAAGATATGGATTCATCATCCTATATTTCTCCCATAGATGGAATTGATGTGTAACCACTTATAAGATATTAAAAAAGATTATCTACAACAAAATGTATCAATCAGCTCCGTAAACCATTTCAATTCGCTGGTAAAGCGCTGGCACAGCTGTGCCGGATTTTCACGCCCCTTGCCAAGATCAAAAAAACCGCGTCCGCTGTGCACTGCAATATACAACCTGCCATCGGAATTGAGGTTCATAGAGAATTTACCAAAGGCAGAGTCTGCCAACGTCAAAATCTGCGCTATGCGACTAGAAGACAGGATATGAAGGGCTGCCTGCACATCATCACTACTCAGATTGAAGCGCTTGTCAAAGGCCTCGTTGTTTGTCTTAATCGTCTGGGCGTTGAAGAGTTTATCCATCCTGTCTCGAGGCCAGATTGTCAGCCATGTAGAAAATTCCTGATTCAGCTCGCACAGCATCCACTGTCCCGTGTAGACCTTCTGTTCTGTCTTTTCCCACAGACCGGTCTCCTCCCGCTGAACTTCACTGACACTTGTTAACTCAATTGTACACAATTCCGTAGTCAAGCCACGATATATGCCTCGGACATACCCGCTGCCACTGCAATAGCTGTGATTTGGCAATGGAATATTTGTATCTTTCACATCTAAAAGATGAGGAGCAGGATTTATCTGTACGTCTTCAAAAATCATGCTCATCATATCCGGCACAATGGTATCAAATACCTGCTGGCTTGTCTCTCCCCTGGACTTACTCTGTACCATTTGCCCCAAACCGATAAGCACACCGCCGATAATTACCAGTGCAATTTTGCCGCCCAGAACCACTCCTGCTATACCAATTACTGCACCCAACAGCGAAAGTATTTTACCCCCTAACTTGCCACCCTTACCTTTGTTCAGTTCCTGTGCTAACTGTTCCTCTATCATGGTCGTTTTCTGTTCTATTGTATTTTTCATAGCTCCCCTCCTCCATTCCTTCTAAAGTTTTTCGACACGCTTAAAAGAATGCACGATATGCTTCTATTGTGAATCTAAAACAATCCGTCAAGAGCACATTTACTCCATTTTATAATAAACACCCTCATCTCCCCAAGCCAGAGAATTCTCGTCAATTTCAAAAACTCGGTACGACACACTGTCATACAAAGTGGAATTGGCATAATAGGTGCTCACCTCATCCGTGGAATAAGAAAACGTACCATAGTCCATTTCCGCAGGCTCAGCGCCGGGAGCACGCTGGTAATAGCTCCAATTGCCATTACTGTCAATAACAATATAGATTTCCGCTGACAAATCACCATCATAGTACCAAATACCCTTGAATTCCGAAACATTTCGTTGACAAAGCTCGGAATCCCAGCTCCAGTAGATGTCTGACTCTCCACTCAAGCGTCCGTTCCACTCTGGCACTTCGTCTCTCGATGAATCAGATTCGTCGTCCTCGGTAAGACGGCTCCCGTCCTCATACAAAAGATTTTCCATCCCTTCTCCATAGTTAAAGTAACCATAAGCTGCACTGTAAAGCTGACCGTCCTCTATGGCAATACGGCTACCGGAATCATCCAGGTTACTATATGCATAGATAGCTTCCCACTCCGGTTCATAGCAGAGATAGCCGCTATCCACCACTTCACCACTGAGAAAAAGCGTCCAATTGCCCTCTGAGTCAATCTCCATAGAATCATACTCATTGTTCGCTTCACCCAACCAAATCCCCTCAAATTCACTGAAATCATTGACCGCATCTTCGTTTAAGCCACCTCCTAAGCCTTCATTTGGATTGTCCTGTGCTGCGATCTGCTCTGAATCCTTAACCCTCCCCTCGAAGGAATCCGAATCATCAGAAAAATTGTCGTCGCTTTTACCATCGCTACCGCAAGCGATAAAGCTCATACATAGCGCCAGTACTAAAGTAAGCGACAGAGACTTTTTTAAGCGTTTCAGCATGCTCTTCCCCTCCTTCTTCAAATAATAAACTATATCTCAAAGCCGCCTTGGATTCTTAAAGAAACTAAAAATCCACTGTACAAATATTGTACAGTGGATTTGATAAAATAACCATTAACCAAAGGTTAGTTCTTTTGCCTGAGCAACTCAGCAAGCTGCTTTCGCTTAGTCTGGGTATCGCCCTCAACATGAAGTTTAGAATAAAGCTGATTTACATACTGCTTTACGCTACCCTCAGAGAGAAACAGCTTTTCTGCGATTTCACGATTTGACAGACGTTGCACTTTCAAACAAGCGAGCTCATACTCCCTTTCAGTCAATGTGACAAATACCGCTGGTCGGACATTTTCACCTCTTCGACGTTTTGCTGCTTCGCCCAGTTTAATAATCTGTGCAATAAAGTCGGTCCGAATTTCCAATGCCAGCACCGGCTTCAAAAAATCATAGTTTTCCACAAATGGCATCACAAGATTATCCGGTTCCGCATTCGAAAGTGCTTTTTTCAGCCATATACGGGCTTCCTCAAGTTTACCCAACTTTTCATAAGCTGCTGCCGTCTGAATCTGAATATGCAGAGCTACCAGCACATAATGCATGGTCTCACACACAGCTAACAGCTGTGTGCTACGTCCTACCACCTTGGCATAAGCGCCCTCTGCAAGATACACCTGATTTTCAATCATCTCCATCATGGGCTTGCCCGGTGCAAGCATATTAACGTCCGAAAGCCGATGTTTTAAAAAAACTTCCGGAATTTTGTCAATTTTGCCACACAATGCATGGTAATAAGCGCTGGTAGCGCACCAAAGGTTAATCCACGAAGCATCATGATAACGCAACAACATCGCATATCGTTCGTCAAAAGTATAACGTTGCTCTACCTCAACATACAGCGAGAGCCTGCGTGAAAGGAAATCACAGCAAAGCGCCATGTTAATCTGCCCATTTTCTTTGACCTGTGTATAGGCGCGTTCCAACTCAATGTGCGCATCAGTGAAATCTCCCTGACAAAACAACGCCTCTGCGCGCATAATGGTCTCCGCTCCCTGTCCGTGATGACTGGTGACCTTATAATAATGAGGCATGCACTCATCCATTTCAGCAAGTTCATTTTTCAAGTCTCCCGGCATACGGTAAAACATCATCAGAACGGAAGGCGAGCCAAAAGTCCAACCACCGCTCGATTGGATACTAATAGCTGAGTGCGACATCTGGCTGCTGGCACTACGGTGCAGGCGGCTCATGGCGCCGATGTCATTGTAGCAAAGAAAACTTAAAATAAGATCACATTCTCCCAGTAAATTGCCACGTTCTTCTTCGGGCATCTCCGGATGTTCCTCAATTGCTGTCATCAATAACTCTTTCAGTTCCATCATTTTCGGGATCTGTCGCCATGTGAACATTCGACGCATTAGCACCAAAATTGCAAAAGGATGTGCTTTCAACGTTTCGGCAGGACATTTATCCAGCGCTTTCCGTACATCCTCAGCCTTCAACGACGCCAACAGAATACCTGCGTCGCTGCGAATGACCCTCAGCAGTGCATCATAATTTTCGCTCTTTTCATAAGCAGCGATCGCGTGAAGATACTGCCGATGTTCTTCATACCACAAGCCAAAGCGCTCCCAATAAAGTTGCTGCACTTTTGCTTTCATTTTCAGAAAACTGCGCTCGGCACATTCTTTCATCATGTGGTGGAAACGATACGTCGTACCGTCCGGCAGGCGCGTAACAAAGGCATTTTGCTCGGTCAGCACAGAAAGCATTTGCCCCGCATCCGCATCACCTGTGATATACTGTGCCATTTCGACCGTAAATTCGTCGGCAAGCCCCATAACCGCCAAAAACTTCTGTTGCGGTCTGGGCAGCGGATCAATCATAGCAGCGGTAAATGTAGCATAAATATCAGAATGACGACCAGGCAACACACCACGCTCAAAAAGTGTGTGCAGATTCAGATACACAGCTGAAAACCAGCCCTCGCTGGAATAAAGCAGATTTTTCAGTTGTGTCTCAGAAAGCTCTGTGCCACAGCGATGGGCATAGGTGGCAAGCTCCGTCTGATTCAGGCGTAGCTGTTCCGTGCCAATCTGATACACCTTTCCTCCTAGCCGCAGCGCCTCTGCAGCAGGCAAAAAACGGTCCCGACTTACTACAATCAGATGCATATTTGAAGGTAACCGATTTGCTAACATACAGAGAAATAGCGAAGCTCGTTTATCCGTAAGTAGATGAAAATCATCGATAAAGAGATAGCAGGATACTTCCCCCGCCAGCACATGACAAAGATTATCAACCAACAATCCGCCGCCTGCTGCGTCTACCGGACAAGGATACTCCTGTAGAAAAGAGAAGCCAGCACGAGTAAACGCCTCCTGTACATTTTTCCAAAAAATCGCAAGATTATCGGAGTACACGCTGATGCGAATGATACGTAGCTGCTCTGCCTTGGTACGTTCACTGAGATACCAGTTTACCGCAGTGGTCTTTCCGTATCCCATAGGTGCAACCACCGTGGTCATAGCACAATGAGAAATAGGCTGTAAACTTTCCTGCAATCGCTCAGATATGTAAATCGTATTTAGCTTCCATTTTGCTTTTGTCATAATGTATCCCTCCGATGTATTACAATCTTTCTAATGATTAACACTATTATACGTTCCATCCATCACTTTCAGCAAGTAAGAAAAAAGGAATCTCCAAACAGTCGAACAATCTAATCATTCACGAGTGACTCTCGACAGCTTCTATACTTTTCTGTAAATTCCGGGTGAAACACCATATTTTCTTTTAAAAATACAATTAAAATAAGACAGGCTGTCAAAACCACTGAACCTGCGAGCATCAAAATAGACTCATCGGATGATTTGAGAAGCTTTGCCGCCATTATAAGCCGGTAATTGTTTAAGTATTCCGTAAAATCCATTCCCATGTGAGCTATAAATAATCCAGATATTGTAATAAAAATGTTTGCTACTGTTTCCGATATATTCGGCACAAAAATCAAAAGGTAAAATCTATAAAATGTTTTTCTTTAGTCGACTGATATGAAAGAAGAACACTGACTGCAAAATCAGTGTCCTTCTTTCTTCCTTTACATATATTTCATAATAGTCGGCAATAATACATTCATATCTATTGGTTTTGCAACATGATCATTCATGCCACTTGCCAAAGCCATCTTCTTATCTTCTTCAAACGCATTTGCTGTCATTGCAACAATTGGAATCTGCGATTTGTTACCGTCTTTCAGTTCTCGAATTCTCCTGGATGCTTCATATCCGTTCATAATCGGCATCTGAATATCCATCAGAATCAGACTGTAGTAATTTTGCTTTGCTTTGTTAAACATATCAATACATGCAACGCCGTTCTCCGCTCTTTCTATCATGATTCCCTCTTCCGTCAAAAGTTCCGTTGCAATTTCTGCGTTCAAGTCATTATCTTCTACCAGAAGAACCCTTTTTCCTTCCAGTTTTTTGATATTCAACTGACCGTCTGCATGTTTCGGATTCCTTTCTTCCGCATTTGCTATTTTTAATGGAAGCGTGATTGTAAAAGTAGAACCTGCTCCCGGTTTGCTCTGAACTGTGATCTTGCCATTCATTAAATCCACCAGTTTCTTCACGATTCCCATGCCAAGTCCGCTACCTTCTATTCCGCTGTCTGACGAAGATCGTTCCTGTGAAAATGATTCAAAAATATGTTTTTGGAATTCTTCTGACATTCCGATTCCGTTGTCTGCTATGATAAGCTCTAATACACTCCACCCTTCTTTTTCGCCGGGATATTGGTTCAATGTACAGCCTATGTTACCGCCTTCACCCGTGTATTTCACAGCATTACTCAAAATGTTAATCGTAATTTCAGATGATCTTGCATCATCCATATACAAGTATGGATATCGAATGTTCTTATTGACTTTCAGTGTTTGATGTTTTTCTTCTATCTGTTTCCTAAACATATCAATACATAAATCAAAGTTTTTAGAAACATCTGTTATTGTTTCATCCAGCGTTGCTTTGTTGTTTTCGATTCGTGCTAATTCAAGAATGTTATCAATCAAATGCAGCATTTTCTTTCCGCACAATAATATTTTTTCAAAGTAATCCTCTAATATAGTTGGCTCCTTTAAATGTTTCTCTCCCAATTCTGCATATCCAATGATTGCATTCATAGGGGTACGAATATCATGAGACATATTAAACAGAAATGTTGATTTTGCTTTATTAGCTGAATCGGCCAGTCTTGCAGCTTCCTGCAACAGTTTTTGCTGTTTCTGCTCATTTTCTTTTTGCTTCTTATATGCAGAATATCCACAGGTACATAATATTAACAAAATACACGCTGTAATGCATCCCAGTACAATACTTAACTTATTCGTCTTCTCAACCATTCCATACGCTTTCTGCATATCCATTTCTATGCAGAAAGCACCTATCACTTCATTAGATTCATCTTCCGCTGTCACAGGATAACAGGCTGTAAAAATAGGTCCCCATGTTGTATCAACAATATCCTGAGAATATACTATTTTTCCAGAAAGTGCTTTTTCTATATAAGGAACCATCTCCTTTTCAATCGGATCTCCTGGATGTCTGACGTCACCAGCCGATGGATCCAGTCCGTCTACAACGTAAATCAATCTACCGTCTTCATTTCTGGTTGCTGTGTAAATATATCTCGTAGAATTCAGCGTTCTGATTTCATTCATATATGTCGACATATTCTTGAATAGTTCTGTATTCTCATCAGCTTTACTTTTTATTTCATTAAAATCTTTTCGTCCCAGTCTGTCATTTACCAGCTTATGAACCGCATCTGCACTGGAAATATCTCGTTCAATTTCTGTTTTCAGAGCAGTTTTGGTATATGCTTGTTGCAAAATAAAAGTATATGCAACAACAAACAAAATCACCATTGCCAGAAGGAATACCAACCGTCCCTCAAAAATTTTCCAATGATTTACCGGATTTTGATCTTTTCTTTTTTGTTTTATATAGTTATTTTTCATCATCGTATTTCACATGCCTTTTATCTAATTTTAATTTAATACAAAAACGTCTCAACTCTTCACGTATTTTGCAAACATGGGTTACATTTCCAGACTCATCCCTTTTTTACAGTAAAAAGCATCCTGTGCCAACTGCCATCACACATACTGAATTCTGTGGAAATGCATTCTTCCGCCTTCAATCTTGCTGAAAGTGTAGAGATATCCAGAAATGGACGGATCAGCGAGCAGTATTCAGATGCAGCCATTGTATCACAAAACTGATACAGTTTCTCCGATGCACATCCTCTGTTTCCTGTCTGCTTTTCCCATGCATCTGGAAGGCTCCTGATTGCTGCGGTTGCCTCATAATCATTCATGACAGGCATTTTGCTTTCTCAACTCTTCGCTTATGGTCTGCTTAATTTTTTCATCATCCAACGGCTTTGCAAGATGTGCGTTCATTCCTGCTTCCATACACCTTTCGGCATCTTCCCTGAATGCATTTGCAGTCATAGCAATGATAGGGATTGTTTTTGCATCCTGCCGTTCCAGGGATCTTATTGTTTTTGTGGCAGTAAGCCCATCCATCACCGGCATCATGACATCCATTAAAATAACATCGTATGTTCCTGATTCGCAGGCTTCAAAGTACTGAACAGCTTCTAACCCATTTTTCACTGTTTCTACTTTAGCCCCATTTTCCGTCAGTATAAATTCTGCTATTTCCGCATTCAGCTCATTATCTTCAACCAATAATATCCGGACACCTGATATATCTGCATTGAAATCTTCTTTTTCTTCCAGCCGTGCATTCGTATCAATTTTAAATGGAAGTATTACAGTAAAACAGCTTCCTTC
>OLSI01001125.1_pt1 | contig 19382 bp, 19 predicted proteins | sample 1672661 | NCBI WGS metagenome assembly OLSI01 (sample SAMEA3136711, study PRJEB25190) | human gut metagenome | biome: human gut; feature: human-associated habitat; material: faeces | place: Austria | collected 2013 | reverse complement strand
GGATGATTTTGAACAGGTACTCGCTATTTTGCGTTTACCGGAACTGAAGAAGATGCAAGAAAAAGTATGTATGGTTATGTTTCAAATGAAGCGAAAAGAAAATATGAATATGTAGATGTGTTCGAAGGAAGAAGAACAAACAGAAGTCCGCATATGTAAAAAGACGATACTATTGGGTACCGTCTTTTTTATTTGTCGCATTCATTATACATTCGATATATTGTCCAAGTCGTTTAGAAAATGTTGGAGACTCGAAGAGTTTGTCAATTTCTTCTTCTGTGTACATACCTGCATATAAACCATTTTTTTGAGTTTTAGGTGATGCCTCAATATGAAAATTATCTCTGTTGTTTTCAACTTCAAAGTCAGTAATAAAATCATCAGGCAGTTCATTATCATAGAATTCTTCCCATCCAGAAAAAATTTCGTTCGGAGAACATTTAAATAATTTGCATATTTTTTCAAGAGTATCTAATTGTATTCCAGTAGAAGTACCATTGTATAGTTTATAATATGTTGGTTTTGAAACTTGAAGTTTTTCTATTATTTCATTTATTGGCATACCACTAATGTCAACGAGTTTTTTAATAGAAATTTTCATAAGGTAATCCTCCTTTGTATTATGTAAAGGATACTTATATATTATCATAGAATATAAAAGAAAAAAAGTAAATTAAAGTTAGAAAAATGGTAAATAATGCTTGACTTATGGTAAAGCATGGTTTACTATATAAACATAAAAGGCAATGACAATTTACATAACAAATGATAAAGAAGGGAGGATGACATATGGATAATAAAATAAAATTACACAGATTTGATATTATTATAGCAGAAATAACAATACAATCTGAGTCTGGTCACAGGCAAAACAAAAAACGTCCTTATGTCATCGTTGGGAATGAGTTTGGAACATTAAACTCTCCAGTTGTGATTGCAATGCCACTTACACATATTATAAAAAAATTAAGTTTCCCATTACATTGTATTGTAAAGGCAGACGAAAAGAATGGGCTTTCTTGTGATTCGATGGTTCTTGGTGAACAGCCATATACATTGGATAAACAGTACGAAGTAATTAAAAAAATTGGATCTATAAAGAATCCTGAAGAAAGAGCAAGAATAAATAAAATTTGTTTTGATACTCTTTTTATGGGAGAAAATTATCAGTTGGAGGTGAATTAAATGGAAATAAAACAAATTACAAAAGAAGAAGCATTGAAATTAATTGATGCAATTCAAAGCGATTGTATCACAATTATATGTGATAAAAGTACTACAAAGGGGGACCAAAAATGAATAACATCATGAGTATTACGGTAAGTAAAAAGGAAGCAAAAAGAATGATCGATGAGGCTCCGTGTGAGAAGATTACAATATTTTATGTAAATCGAAGTACACATGTTCATCAAGAGACACGGAAGGCAGACAAATCAGAAGGGAAAGAGCTTTTGAATATTGCAAGAGAAGTGTTTTATAATGATATGGAAATGTTTGGAATGCTTTCTTTAAACGGGGAACTTAAAAACGAAGAAGATATTTTAAGAAACATCGCATTTCCAAAGAGAGAATAAACGAACATAAATACGAACAAAATCGAACAAGTGTTCTAAAATGATATTGACAGAACATATGTACGAGTATATAATCGTATTTGTAAACAAAAAAGAGAGACGAAGTAATTCGGTGCGCCAACACCATAATGAATTACTGTCTCTCAAACATCAAAAGCAAAAATGGAAAATTCCATATGCCTTATTTATTATTACATATATATTTTTATTTTTCAAGGCTATAAAGCGAATCTGCTTGAATTTTCCAAATTTTTAATAATCGAATATTGAAAAATTCCATTTTGGGTGTTAGCCAAGTTCGGTTTAAGGTGATGCACTTTTTATTTTTGTGCATTTTCATGGGTTCAAATCCCATACACCCAAGTCTATTAAGTGTACTCATTTTTCGCAAAATAACGTGGAGAATAAGAATGCATAAAAGAAAGGAGTGATGAAAATGGCGATGTATTATCTAACAAATGGAAAAGAATATGTTGCAGAAAACGAGCTTATACCTGGTGAGTATATTAAAACTACTTATACGGTGAAAGCAAAAAAGTTTACTTACAAGGAGGGAATGACTTTCAAGAAAAAGAGATGGAAGAAAGATAAGGATTTTAAAAAGTACAAACTTATTAACGTGGAAACTGGTGAAATGGTGAACCCAAATTATATGGGGAATAGCGGTGCTTATATTGGAGATCATAACTTTGATTTTGATGATGGTATTCTGGATAAAATTATTCACGAAGCGGATTTAATTAAAAGTATGGCTGCATGGGATGAAAAACAGTTGAAAGAATACAAAACTGTTTTAACAAATGAATTATCAAAGAAGGATTCCATTATATCAGATATTTACCATGCATTACTTGAATATGGTGATACACATAACGGTAAGCGACCGCAAGCTCATAAGATAGCAAAAATATCTTATATGTCTTTGACTATTCATGAGGAAAGACGAAAGATTAAACTTTGTCTCAGATATTTGGATACCATGCTCGAAGCGAATGCAAATCAATGTTCTCCATCGAAGTATAAAACAGAGATAGAAGCAGTAGAGAATAAGGACTATAAAGCACGAACAGAATATTATCAAGATATTCAAGACATTTTATACGGATAAGGAGGACGAACCAATGCCAGATATTACAATGTGTTGTTGCAAGGATTGTAAAAAGAAAGACAGTTGCTACAGAGCGAATGCGAGTCCAAGTATATATCAGAGCTGGTCAGATTTTCAAAAGTTCTGTGAAAAGAATAATTATAAATATTACATAAAAATGGAGAAATCAACAGTATCTATAAAATAAGATAATGATTGGAGAATATTATGGAAGCAAATAAAAATTATATACTTTGCCCAGAAGAATTAAGATATCTTTTTAATGAAGTTGGACACATGTGTTATAGAGACGAAGAAAGCGGAAGAGATTTTAGAGGGCATTTCTTTCACCTTGGTATGAAAAAGGTGGAATGCATCCATCTGATGAAAATGACAAACCAATATTTGAAGGAAGATTTAATCTTGCAAGTGAGTGTTGATATTGAACAGAATTGGATAAGCTGTATTGTTATGGATGGAGATCATGAATGCATTTATGCTCCTTATTATAATACAGAATTCGGCAAGAATAAGTTACTCAACAAATTCAATAAGAATATCAAAAAGATTTTAAAACAGTTGGAGAATAATAAAATAATTACAAAAATGGAGGATGATGAAAATGAAGATTGCGAAATTTGGTAAGGTAAGTTATGAACAGTTTGAAAAAGATGCAGTAAAAAAAGTACCTAGTTACTACAAAACAATGGATGGAGAAATTAAAAAAGTATATGAAAAAATTATTATGCCAGCAAGGTCCACTAAACACAGTGCTGGGTATGATATCAGAAGTCCGTTTAAATTTATTCTGTTGCCCAATGAATCAGCTATGATTCCGACTGGATTAAGATGCGAAATGTTTGAAGGATATGTGATGATGATTTATCCACGCAGCAGTTTTGGAATTAAAAAGGGTGGGGTTCTTTTAAACACAACAGCAGTAATTGATCGTGATTATGCTTATGCTGACAACGAAGGACATATTTTTTTGGCAATTAAAAATGCAAGCAATGAAACAATGTTTATTGATGAAAATGAAAAAATTGTACAGGCTGTATTCGTAAAATTTGGCGTTGCTGACGAAGAAGAAGTTACAACAGAACGTACAGGTGGAATAGGATCTACTGGTAAATAAGGTGATTCTTATGAAGAATAAAATAAAATTTATTGGAATACTTCTCATTTTTATTGGCATAATTTTAATTATTTTTGGAGCATTAAGAATTCATTTTGATCAAACGAACATAGATTATATTTCTGAAACTTCAGCAGAAAATGAATCCAATTTCACAATTAAAATAATGAATAATTATACAAAAGATATTTTTACCCAAAATAAAATACGAGAAGGTGTTTCAGTAGGTGAGCTTGTAAAAGAAGAACAGGAAAACAATCCGAATATTTCTACGGCAGTTGCACAAGAAAGAATTTCTGAAACAGATTCGACTAATATTTGGTGGCTCTCATGCGCTCTATATCACGAATGTAGAGACTTAAACGATGAAGAACAGATAGCAGTAGCCTCGGTAATTATGAATCGTGTAAAGAGTGATAAATTTCCAAACACAATCTTTGAAGTAATTACACAGCCAGGACAATATGCTTTCGTTGTTGATGAAATTATTTGGGGAGAACCTGATGAACGTGCAATGAAAAATGCTGAATATGTTTACTGGAATGGATCACAAATTCCAGAGAATGTTTTATTCCAGGCAGAGTTTATTCAGGGTTCTGGGGTGTGGAAACAGATTGATAATCAATATTTTTGTTACGAATAGGATTTTTGCATTGACTAAAAAATGTATAATGTGTATACTTACTTTAATAAATGCAAACACTCTATGTTATTTAGCAAACTCGATTATCCTCTAAATTAGTAAAAATGATTATCCTTTTGCATGACCGTTTTTGACTGCTTTAGAAAAATCACAACAAAATATGGGAAAATGACGATATAGGGTGTATTTTTGGTAAAATTCCAAAATGCACCCTTTTAAAATGCAGTAAAACTGGGCTTTTAGAGGCATCATTTTGCCAATGAAATCAGTGTTTCATCTGGATAATATTTTAGATGATTTTGAATGGATATGATGATAATTGCTGATTTGACACAAAAATAGGGTGGCAGAGAGATATTTTAGAAAGGATAGTTCTTTTTGCAAATCATTAACAAAATTAGGATAATTGATTTTGCACAAGGACAGGAGTTTCTCGTATGAGTTATAAAAGATTGATTCCCTGCATTTTTATCCTTGGAGGGAAGGCGGTAAAATGGTTTGATGACCCGACAGTTGTATCTGAAGATGTGATCGTGCTGGCAAAAGAGTACAGTGATAACGGGGCGGATGAACTTCTGGTATTTGACCTGTCAAGTACGGACCAGGATCATGATGAGTCCATTGAACTGATGAAAAAGATCAACCGCGTGATTCGGATCCCGATGGTTGCCGGAGGAAATGTAAAGCGCCAGGAGGATGTGAAGAAGATCCTTTATACCGGTGCAAAGCGTGCCATGCTGAATTTTTCAAAGCCGGATTCACAGAAACTGATCGAAGAGGTGGCAAAGCGGTTTGGAAAAGAGAAGATCGCGGTGTCACTGAATGACTTTGATGCATTATTTAAGCAGCAGCATCTGATCCAGACTTACAGTAGCCAGATTGTATTTATGCACCGTCTGGATCTGAATTCCGTTGTAAATATTACAGATATTCCGTGTGTGGTTGTGACCGATACACTGGAAAAGGAAGAGCTTTTTAAGATCCTGGAATGCTCGGGTGTGAAAGGACTTTCTGGAATGTATGTGAGTCAGAGAGAAATCAATTGTGCTGATTTCAAAGAAGAGTGCAGCCAGAAAGGAATTCGTATGACATCCTTTGAGAGTCTGATGGATTTTTCCGAATTTAAATTAAATTCCGATGGATTACTTCCGGTTGTCACACAGCATTATAAGACGTCCGAAGTGCTGATGGTGGCATACATGAATCAGGAGGCATTTGAAAAAACAGTGAAAACCGGACGGATGACCTATTTCAGCCGGAGCAGACAGAGTCTCTGGACAAAAGGCGAGACATCCGGACATTTTCAGTATGTCAAATCCCTGACCATCGACTGTGACAAAGATACCCTGCTTGCAAAAGTCGATCAGGTAGGAGCGGCATGTCATACCGGCAATCCGACCTGCTTCTTCCAGCAAATCGTAGGGGATCAGTATGAAGAAATCAATACGCAGCAGGTATTCGAGAGCGTGTATCATACGATCATGGATCGCAAAGAGCATCCAAAGGAAGGATCTTACACGAACTATCTGTTTGAAAAAGGTATTGATAAAATTCTGAAGAAGGTTGGAGAAGAGGCTGCCGAGATCATCATTGCAGCGAAGAATCCGAACCCGGAAGAACTCAAATATGAGATGTGCGACTTCCTGTATCATATGATGGTGTTGATGGCAGAACGTGGGATCACCTGGGATGACATCATGGAAGAGATGGCAAAACGGTAAAAATAGCATATTTGAAAAAAAGAGGGACATATACTGAGGTAGAGGTATATGTCCTTTTTGTTTGTCTGAAATTGGGAAAGAACTTTCTGGTAAATGAAAAGAACTACCTGCCAAAGATGCGCACTCGCGCAAAGAAGAATGTTGCAAGTAACTGTGTTCGGTGTAGAATGCACCGAGGCACATTTATTTTAGTTGGATGCTTTAGCAGAAGGGAGAGATTGGAATGAATGAATCACAGGAACGCCGCGAGGAGTTGCTTAGGATGTCACGTCAAAAATGGAGAAAGGGCAGTATCCCGGCGGTGCATCCAAGGTATCAGCATGTATACAGGGGATTATATGGAGAACATTCTTCAGAAGAAAATGGCGGAAGCAGTTTCTTTGCGCGGATGTTTATCAGTTTCCTTATCTTTGGGATGTTTGTGGCGGCAGATTATACAGGAGAGAAAATCTGGAAATATACGCCCTCACAGATCGTGTCACAGATTGAGTACCAACCGGATATTATGACTGGGAACTGGTAAGAGAAGATAGGAAAGCAGTTCTATGGAGGAGACGGACCCATAGAAAAAGGTGTAGAAAATAAATTCCGCAATATCAGAGAGTTTGAAAAGAAAGGAATGCGTGAGACGGATAAGACGATCATCCAGATCATGACAAGGTAACATATTGACAAAGTAATATGAACAGGAACCATAAATGTAGAAATTGTGTATTTTTACCAAAAAAACACCACATATGGTTAAATTTGTGCTATAATTAAAAATAATCAAACAAAAGATGAATGGAACTCCTAAATTTAATGTTTTACACATTTTATTAATGCAATTGTTAATGCGAAGAAGAATTTTTTGAAAACTTCAAAAATTAACATACAACTTATAGTCTATTTACGAGAGGAGGATCAATTATTGAAGTTTAGGAACAAATTTGTATCAAAAAGGATCGGGACAAAGACACTGGCAAGTCTTCTGGCATTTGGAATGGCTCTTGGTTCGCCAATGGCGGTATTTGCCGATGATGGAGAAACGGCCGTTGTGGCAGAGAATACAGTGCAGGCAAAAAAGACAGATGGATCGGAAGTATTTGTGGGTGTATCTGATTGTGTACGGGGAATGATGGAAAGCGGAGCAGTCAGGCTGAATGATGAAACCGGCTATCTGGAAGATACCTCGACTGGTCAGAAAGTGGATCCGGAGACAGGAGAACGCCTGACAGAGACACCGGATGTTCCGGAGACACCAGCCATACCGGACAATCCTGGAAATGAAGAAACTCCAGAGACACCGGAAAAACCAGGTACTCCGGAAACCCCGGAAAATCCAGAAATTCCAGAGGCTCCAGAAAAACCAGAAACTCCAGAAAAACCGGATACTCCGGAAAAACCAGAGACACCGGAAAAACCAGAAACTCCAGAAAAGCCGGATACTCCGGGAACTCCAGAAACTCCGGAAAAACCAGGCACTCCGGAAAATCCGGATAGCCCGGATTCCGGCAAATCCGATTCCAAAGATCCGATTCAGAAACCGGATACTGATAAGGCAGATTCTTCCGAAGACCGGAAAGATACAAAGACCGACCCAATTCCGGGAAGTGAGATCGACCATACACAGGAGATCAGCAAAGCAGAAGAAGCAGCCGGTCAGAACGAATCAAAAACTGCAGTCAGTAATTCTGAACTGATCAACCGTCAGCAGATTGTGAAGCAGCCAGAGATGGTAGAGGATTTCCGTTTCTGGACCGTGGCAAGAAAATATGCATTTGCCAGAACAGCGATCAATGTACGGGAGGAAATTCCGGAAGCTGCAGATGGCAGGGCAGATACTTCCGAGGAAGCCAAAGAAGCAGAGCTTGAAGCGGCAAAAAAAGATGCAAAAGAGCTGAGAGCCGGATTTGATATAGAGAATCAAAAATACAACACGAAAAAAGTGAAACGTACAAAAACGGCAAAAGGTGTAAAAAAATCTGCACAGATCAAACTGACCGGACTCAACATTTTTTCATCAGCGAAATTAAAGACAGAGGCGTCGAATCAGACCAATCTGAAAGCTGGAAAAAGAGCTGAAGCAGCAAGGCAGGCTGAGAAGGATCTGCAGAAGCAGAAAGAAGAACAGGCGGCAAAAGTGACTGCTGACCTGGCAGCACAGCAGATGGAAGAAAAGGTCCGCTCGGTCGGAACGATTTCGCAGGACGGGCTTCTTTATATTTTGAAAGAAGAAGACAATGGCTGGTTGTATGTGGAATCCGGTAATGTCAGGGGATTTGTAAAGGCGTCTGAAATTTATACGGAAGATGCGGCACAGGAACTTCTGGATGTCTATCAGACACAGGCCAGGTTAAAAGCTTCCAAAGAAAACAAAGACTACACCGGAATCGAGGGAACCGCAAAGACGGCACAGGCACTGATAGATGCAAAAGATAATCAGGCATATACCTATCTCCGCGCGACGGTGAAGCAGACGGTTGCAGATAAAGAACCGGCACTGGTAAGCGATCAGCTAGATACCGATAAAAAAGGAACCCTGAATATTCAAGAAGAGAAGAATGCGGATTCCAGAGTTGTCGGAACAATGACAGCAGGAGAGCTCTGCTACATTCTCGCAGATGAGGATTCAGACTGGGTTTATGTAGAATCCGGAGATGTCAGAGGCTTTGCGGAAAAGAAGTATTTGAAATCAGACGCTGAAACCAAAGCACAGGTGACAGAAAGAGGAGCTGATGCCTATTCAATGGCAGAGGAAAACATGGATCCGGAAGATAATAAAGCTCTTTACTATACGCTGACTTCTACAAAAGAAGGAACGCCGAGTGGTGAAATCCGCCAGTCAATGATTGAATATGCATCCCAGTTTGTCGGTAATCCTTATGTGTGGGGCGGAACCAGTCTGACAAACGGAGCAGACTGTTCCGGATTTGTACAGCAGATTTACAAGGCTTACGGATATGATCTTCCGCGTGTTGCCGAGGATCAGAGCCAGTATGGAACCAAGATTCCAGTAGAAGACGCACAGCCTGGAGACCTGATCTTCTATGCAAAGAACGGTTATGTATATCATGTTGTGATGTATGCCGGAGATGGAAAGACGATCGAAGCAGCAAATGAAGATGTGGGAATCATTTACGGAACTGTTTATAACAAAGATGCAGTATGGGCAACCCGGATCCTGGACGATCATTATACTGTTGCAGGTGGTGGAATCGGAACAGTCAATGCGACAGAAGAGATGTACGGCGCAGATCTTGGCAATTTTACGATTACATATTACTGTGCATGTGAAATCTGCTGTAACAAAGCAGACGGGATCACAGCAACCGGAACCCCGGTCATTGAAGGACAGACCATTGCGGTGGATCCGAGTGTGATCCCTTACGGAACAAGAGTCATCATCGGCGGACATGTATTTACTGCTGAAGACTGTGGTGGTGCGATCAAGAAAAACCACATTGATGTCTATGTAAACAGCCATGAAGAAGCACTTGCTCTCGGCGTGACGAATGAAGAAGTATATCTGGTTAAATAAAAATTAAGCGAAGGATAATTTGTTCTTTCGGAGTTTATCTAAAGCCATAAAAACAGGGAAATGTTCTGACGTAAAATATGTCAGGACATTTTCTTTTTTTCATTTTACCAAAATATTTTCTGAAAGAAATTACTCTCTGAGTTTGAAAAATTTTATCAGAAATATTTTTAATGAAATATGGACGATTTTGTCAAAGAGTAGTAAAATAAAAATGTCGCGTTTCGACTAAAAGGACTGCATTTTACAGAATTTGTAAGAAGGAGCAACAGATTTTGAAATATAGAAATATACAGGTAGCAAAAATGACAGGAGTAAAAATTCTAGCAGGATTACTTGTTTTCGGACTTACTTTCAGCGCTCCGGCAACAGCTTGGGCAGCAGAGAGCGGTCTTACAGAGGTTACTTCTAATGGATCAGAAAATGGAGAAAAATTACAGGCGAAATCCATTGATGGGCGTGATACACTTACAGAAGTATCAGATCTTGTCCTGGAGATGATTCATAATGAAGAAATCAGATACAATGAAGAGACTGGATATCTGGAAGATACCGGTCTGCGTGATGCAGCGAAAACAGGATGGAAGGTTGATCCGATAACAGGAGATGAAGTAGAAGTAATCCCGGCTAATCCAGATGTGCCGGTTACGCCGGAGCAACCGACAGATCCGGTCAATCCGGATACACCACAGCAGCCTTCAGATGGCAATGTGAACAATGAACAGCAGCCTTCGGAAGACCAGACAGAAGACTCAGAAGAAAACAAAGCGCAGGAGCAGGAAAAAAATGCGCAGGATAGTGAACACAAGATGACCAATGAAGAACTGGTCAAGAGACAGCAGATCGTCAGTCTTCCGGAATACGAAGAAGATTTCCGTTTCTGGACAGTTGCGAGAAAATATGCATTTGCAAAGACAAAGATCAGCATACGTGAAGCAATTCCGGAGGATATCAGTGGAGCCGTTGATACTGATCGGACAGAAAGTGATATTCAGGAAGCAACAGCTGATGCTAAAAAACTGTTTCATAAGGAAACTTCCGTAAAGGCGAAGAAATCAAAGACGAAATCTTCTGCGAAAAAGACGAAAACAGCAAAGAAAGTACAGCTTAATACATTTTCTGCCGAGACATTAAAAAACACAGCAGACACTTCGGGAAAGAAGTCATCCTTAAACTCGGATACTGCTACAGCATTGCAGGATGATACTTTAAATGCATCCCCAGCATCCCGGCAGTTGACCGAAAAGGTGCGTTCTGTCGGAGAAATTTCACAGGATGGACTTCTCTGCATTCTGAAAGAAGAAAAGAATGGATGGCTGTATGTAGAATCCGGAAAGGTCAGAGGATTTGTAAAAGAATCCGAGCTTTATACCGGAGATGCCGCACAGGTACTGCTGAGTGGATACCAGAAGCAGGCAAAAAAAGCTGCAAAAAAAGCCAAGATTGCATACACTGGAATCGAAGGAACAGCATCCCTTGCAAAAGAAACGGTTCCGGCAAATGAAAATCAGGCATTTACCCATGTACGTGCAACCGTAAATCAAACACTGGCTACGAAAAAATATGCACTGGCAGATGCATCAAAGTCGGATGGAACTGTAGCAATCCAGGAAGAGGCAAATGGACAGTCACGTGTGATCGGAACCATGTCCCAGGGTAATCTGTGTTATATCCTTGCGGATGCAGAGAAAGACTGGATCTATGTGGAGTCCGGGGATGTCCGAGGGTTTGTCTCTAAAGAGGCTGTTCAGACTGGGGATGAAGTAAAAGCGCAGGTAGAAGCAGCAGGCGAAGGTGCTTACCAGACAGCTACAGAACTGATCGCACCGGAAGATAACCGGGCACTTTATTATAGCTATGCTTCTGTAAAGCCGGGAACACCGGGGAATGCGATCCGCCAGGCAATGCTGGATTTTGCCGCACAGTTCATTGGCAATCCTTATGTATGGGGCGGTACAAGCCTGACAGAAGGGGCGGACTGCTCCGGATTTGTACAGCAGATTTATAAGACTTTTGGCTATAATCTGCCAAGAGTAGCCGAAGATCAGAGCCAGTATGGAACCAAGATTCCGGTTGAAGACGCACAGCCGGGGGATTTGATTTTCTATGCAAAAGATGGTTATGTCCATCATGTTGTGATGTATGCAGGAGACGGAAAGACCATCGAAGCTGCAAATGAAGACCAGGGAATCATTTCCGGAACGGTATATATTCCGGAAGCTGTCTGGGCAACCAGAATCCTGGAAGAAAATTATAATCTGGAAGGCACGGATGTGAACGAACAGAACGCTACAGCCGAACAGTATGGAGACAGTATTGGAGAGTATACCATTGATTATTATTGTTCCTGCGAGACTTGCCGTGCGAAGGCAAGCAAAGTCAAAGCAACCGGAACTCCGGTTGTTGAAGGGCAGACCATTGCGGTTGACCCGGATGAGATTCCATATGGAACAAAGGTGATCATTGACGGACATGTATTTACTGCTGAAGATTACGATACTTCCGGCAAAGAAAAACATATCAGTATCTATGTCAATGAGCATGAGACTGCACAGAAGCTGAATGAGAAGAAGGCAGAAGTACATCTGGTGAAATAAAGACAATCAAAAAAAGAAATATTAAACAAGAAAAACTTCGGATCACTGGCGAAAATCCAGAATATCCGAAGTTTTTTGCATGTCTACACTATTCAGACAAGTCATTCTCCCGGCTAATGTTTGATCTTTTTCAGTTTTTCATTGTCTGCCTGACATTCGGTCGGGGAAATATGATACATTTTCTTAAAAGCACGAAAAAATGAAGAATAGTCTCCAAAACCGGACTGGACAGCAACCGTTTTAAGCGGAACATCCTGCCGGATCAGCGAGACCGCAAGTGCCAGCCGTTTCTTTAAAATATACTGATGACAGGTCGTATTCAGTTGTTTCTGAAAAAATTTGTTCAGACTGCTCTTGCTCATGTGGAAAGTACGCGCCAGATCCTCCACACCGATTTCTTTCAGAAAATGCTGATCCAGATAGCGGACGATCTGATTGGTCTGATCGGATTCGATCTCAATAAATTCGTTGGAATATTTCAGGGCATAGTTAATGACTTTTACCAGAAGACAGGTGGATGCACCACAGGCATAGGTTTCAGAAAGCTCCCCATAAGAAGCATATTCCCGGTAAAAGGTTTCAAATTCTTCCTCAAAATTACATAGCTTATTGGTAGTATGAAGAAGATGAGGTGTGTCAATATTGAAAACAGATTCCTTAAGGGCCGGAAGCTGGCTTTTCAGATTGGAAATATATGATTTTTCCAGCCATACAGTGATAAAATCATAATAGTTTGCAACGAGATCACTGGAAGTAAAGTAGTGTGGAATATCCGGTGGAATAACCAGAATATCACCATTTGTAATAAAATGCCGTTTCTGGCCGATGCGGAACAGAAAATCTCCGCTTTTACAAAAGCTGATCTCATAAAATCCGCTTTTGATCATGGAAAGATCTTCCATCAGATATCCTTTGTGGTGCGTGCATTTTACATGGCGCAGCTGGCATTTGCCGGACAGCTGCATTTCAGGGCTTTGCTCATATAATTTTTTCATTTATAAACCTTTCATGTTGAATAAAATTTAACAAATCTTTTGTAATCATTATACAATACACATTGCAAAAAAGGTAAAAGAAATTGTAAAAAAATTATATTTTTTACTATAGATAAAAGCAATAAATTGTTAAAAGATACAAAAATAACGGGAAATCAGCGTTTTCTGGAATTATTGATAAACGATAGCAATAAGTGCAAAAATTGATAGAAAAAAGCAATTTGCAAAGAAAAAAACATTTTGGTAGTATTTTTGAAGAGTTGTTAACGAGGGGATACACAGACAGAACAACTTAAGGAAAATACCATGGAGGAAAAAGGAAAATGAAAAGAAGAGCACTCGCATTATTGTGTGCAGGAATTTTAGCAGTCGGTATGCTTGCCGGATGTGGTGGAAGTTCCGACAAGAAAGACAGCAGCGCAAAGACAGAAGACACGAAGAAAGAGGCAAAAAGTGATGGGACTTTTACATTTGCATTGAATTATATGCCAAATTCACTTCAGCCAAGTGCACAGAGCAGTGATGACTTGGTAAGTGCAATCCGTCCAATCTATGAACCGTTATTTGCTGAGACAAAAGACGGTCTGGAATATTATCTGGCTGATAAGCTTGATATTTCAGAAGATGGTCTTACCTACACACTTCATATTAATGACAAAGCAACATGGAGTGATGGAGAACCGGTTACAGTAAAAGATATCAAATTTACCATTGATTATGGTGTATTGGTTTATGGCGGACCTACATCATTCACCAAGGTAAATGGTGGAGAAGTGCAGATCAACGAGATTGATGATAAGACAATGGAATTTGTACTTCCATCAGTATATGATAACTATGTCAGAACGTTATCTCAGTTCTATCCAATGCCGGCACATGCATTTGATAATGATCCGTCAAAGATTAATGACAGTACATACTTCAAAACACCGGGTATGGCTACATCTGGAGCATATGTAGTAAGCGAAATTAACGAAGATAGTTTTGTTTATACAGCAAGAGATGACTACTACAGAGGAACTCCTTCTGTTAAGAAAGTCGTTATAAAAACAATCGGCAGCGGAAGCACAAAACAGATCGAATTTGAAAATGGCGGAATTGATTATATGCGTGTTACAAGCGCAGAAGACCTGAAGAAATACAAAGAGGAGTCTGATAAATACAATATGTACAGTATATCAGAAGCTCGTCTTAATTACCTTCAGTTAAACCCACACGGACCGGTAATGTCTACATTATCTCAGGATGCAAGAAAAGCAATCTTCCTTGCACTTGACAAAGATGCAATTGTTGATTTTGCATGGGGATCAAATGAACTTGCAGAGCCAGCGAACAGCCTCATCACACCGGACCAGTCTATTTATAATAAAGACTGTAAAGGATATAACTTCAATCTGGAAGAAGCAAAAAAACTTGCAAAATCATCTGGATTGGAAGGAAAAGAACTTACATATATTTACAATTCAGACCGTGCAAATATGGAAGCTGTAGCAACTGTCGTACAGCAGCAGTTAGCTGAAATCGGCGTAACAGTAAATATTGAAAGCTGCGATACTTCTACATTCTTCCCACGTTTCTTTGCAAGCAAAGATAAAGAACTGGCTACAACATGGGATCTTGGTACAAACGGATGGGATTCACAGCGTGGTTCAAACTGTGGACAGGCAATCAGCTACTTTACAAATCGTCTCTGTGATTGTGGATACAGTGATGAAGTTTCAGGGCTTGCTCAGAAAGCCATAGGAACTGCAGATGCGAAAGAAAAACAGGAACTTTGGAATACAATTCAGGACAAAGCTTTGGAAGAATGTTGGGAATACCCACTTACATATACAAACTTTGTTATGGTTTCGCAGAAAAATGTTACTGGTTTAGATGGTTCGTCAGTTGTTCCTGAATTCATTGATTACTTATCTATTCATGTGGATTAAAAATTTACACTAGCTGAAAAGCATACGGAATGTGGCATGCCTTTAAAGTAAAGACAAGCCACATTCTTTCATATATTCGATTTTACAGAGAGGAATACTTATGTGGAAATATTGTTTAAAAAAGACGGCTCAGGTAGTAATCGTAATGATATTGATTTCCTTTTTTTCATTTGCAATTGTCTATTTTGCACCAGGTGACATATCGGATATGTATGTGAATCCGGAAATGACGGAAGAACAGAAAGCTAATGTGATTGCACAATTGGGGTTGGATAAGAGCATGACAGAGCAGTATTTTGCCTGGGCTAAACGTGCGGTACACGGAGATTTAGGTGTATCCTTATCTAATAAGTCGGCTGTGTGGCCACAGTTTATGCAGCGTCTTCCGGCAACAATCATACTTATGGGAAGTTCTATGATCTTGTCACTTTTACTTGCAATCCCGCTTGGCTTATGGTCGGGATATAAGAAGAACTCATGGCTTGATAACTTGATAAGTTCGTTAGCGTATATGGGAATGTCCATTCCTTCTTTTTGGTTTGGTATGCTGCTTATTATTGTATTTGCTGCAGTATTAAAGGTATTACCTTCTTCCGGTATGCATACCGTTGGAAATGTATCTGCATTTGATACGTTCCAGCATATGATTCTTCCATGTATTACGCTTAGTATCGGTCATGTTGCGGTTTATATCCGTTATATCCGTGCAAATACCATCGGACAGTTAAGCGAAGAGTATGTGCTTACCGCCGAAGCAAAGGGAGATTCTCAGACGAAAATTTTATTCCGACATGTGTTGAAAAACACGCTGTTGCCTATCATTACATTGATGGGAATGAATCTGGCATCTTTGGTATGTGGATCCTTTATTGTAGAAAGTGTCTTTGGATGGCCGGGAATTGGAACCTTTGCGATGTCTGCGATTGGTTCAAGGGATTATCCAGTAATCATGGCGTATGTTATGCTTTCTGGTTTTCTTTTGGTAGTCGGTAATTTTATTGCAGATTTATTGTATGCCTTTGTTGATCCAAGAATTAAACGGGGAGGTGCATCCGGTGGAAAATAATATAGTAATAACCAACGATTCGTTTGCAAAACTGGAAAAAAAGAAAACAGTAGAAATTTCTGTGGAGAGACAGAGTGTATGGAAAGATATCTGGAAAGAACTAAAGAAAAACAAAGTTGCTATGGTAAGTGTCGTACTTCTTGCCATTCTCATCATTGCTGTTCTTTTGGCACCTCTTAGTCCTTACGATCCTTATAAGTTAGACGCCTCTCAAAAGCTGCAGGGTATTTCATCCAGTCACTGGTTTGGCACAGATGAGTACGGAAGAGATTATTTTACCAGAACCTTATATGGTGGAAGAGTTTCTTTGCTGGTGGGATTCATGTCTATGATCATGACAGTTGTAATCGGAACATCATTAGGTGTATTCTCCGGTTATGTCGGAGGAAAAGTAGATATGTTTTTGATGAGTTTTACAGATATTTTCCTTGCTCTTCCGAGTATGCTGTTAATGGTTATTTTAAATACCTTTTTAAAGCCTGGTTTACCGACTCTGATTGTTGTGTTGAGTCTGTTTTCCTGGGCATCCGTCGCAAGAATTACGAGAGCGGAGACAATGTCATTAAAGGAACGAGATTTTGTGGTGGCTACACAGAATCTGGGGGCATCAAACTTTCGTGTGATCATTAAACATATTATCCCTAATATTTTAGGACCGGTTATTGTTGCAGCAAGCTTGAGTGTGGCAAATGCAATTCTGATGGAATCTTCTCTAAGTTTCCTGGGATTAGGTGTGCAGATTCCACGTGCATCCTGGGGAAGTATGCTTCAGGGAGCACAGGCGCATATTTTGGATTACCCTTTATTGGCGGTATATCCGGGCGTAATGATCCTAATTACAGTTTTGAGCTTTAATTTACTGGGAGATATTCTGAGAAACGCATTAGAACCTAAAATTGTAGAATAACAAAATATGCAGTGACCACCTTAGTGAAAGGGATAGAAAAAATGAATAATTTATTAGAAATGAAACATGTGGCTGTGAATTTTGCTGCATATGGAGGCACTGTGCAGGCGGTGCGGGATATATCGTTTTCTATTGAAGAAGGACAGACGGTTGCACTGGTAGGTGAATCGGGCTGTGGAAAATCGATTACAGCGAAAACTATTATGGGGCTTGTAAAAAAGCCGGGGAAAGTAATGGAAGGAAGCCAGATCATATTTGAAGGTACAGATATCGCAAAATATTCTTCTAAGGAGTGGAAAAAATTCCGTGGCAAAGAATGTTCTATGATTTTTCAGGATGCACTTGTTTCTTTAAATCCGACCATGAAAATCGGAAAGCAGATCATGGAAAGTCTTGACAATCATGCCGTAACGACTTCTAAAGAAGAAAAAAAGAAAAAAGTAATCGATATGCTGAAGTTAACAGGCATTGCAGATGCTGAAAAATGTCTTGAAAAGTATCCGCATGAGTTATCTGGTGGAATGCGGCAGAGGATTATGATCGCAATTGCATTGATTTCTCATCCGAAATTGTTGATTGCTGATGAACCAACCACATCTTTGGATGTAACGATCCAGGCGCAGATTCTGGCTGAAATGAAAGCTCTGCAGAAAAAACTGAAGATGGCAATTCTGCTGATTACGCATGATTTAGGAATTGTGGCGGATGTGGCTGATAAAATTATAGTTATGTACGCCGGGAAAATTGTAGAAGAGGGTACGGTCAGAGAGATTTTCTATCATCCGGTTCATCCATATACAAAAGCCCTTTTAAATTCCGTTCCACGACTGGACAGAGACGGAAAAGAAATGCTTTGTACCATAGAAGGAAATATTCCGGATATGACAAATCCGCCGAAGGGATGTGCATTTTGTGAAAGATGTCCGCATGCCATGAATATTTGTGCACAGTATATGCCGGAGGAAAAAACGGTATCTTCCAGTCACAGGGCATCCTGCTGGATGATGGATGAACGTGCCGCAAAGGGAGGTGTTGCACATGCCTAGCCAAAAGAAAATCTTAGAAGTTAAAAATTTGAAAAAATATTTTCCGACTACTCAAAAACAACAGTTAAAGGCTGTTGATAATGTGTCATTTGATATTTACGAAGGTGAGACTCTGGGAATTGTTGGTGAATCCGGATGTGGGAAAACAACCTGCGGAAAAACCTGTCTTGGAATGTATCCGGTAACAGATGGAGAGGTTCTGTTTCACGGGAAGAACATTCATACCATGTCAAAGAAAGAACGGTTTGCATTTACAAAACGTGTGCAAATGATTTTCCAAGATCCGTATGCTTCTCTTGACCCACACCAGAAGGTTTATGATATAATAGCAGAAGGAATCCAGATTCACGGGATGGCGAAGAACAAAACGGAAGAAAAGAAGATGGTAGCGGAACTACTTGAGATGGTTGGATTGAATGCAGAGCATGCAGCGAGAAATGTCCACGAGTTTTCAGGTGGGCAGCGTCAGAGGATTGGAATTGCCAGAGCACTTTCCGTTAATCCGGAATTCTTGTTTTGTGATGAGCCTATTTCAGCATTGGATGTTTCGATACAGGCACAGATTATAAATCTGCTTATGAAATTACAGAAAGAAAAAAATCTGACCATGTTGTTTATTGCACATGACCTGTCTATTGTAAAACATATATCAGATCGTATAGGGGTAATGTACTTGGGGAAAATGGTAGAACTTACAGAATCCTCTAAGTTATATGTTGAACCAAAACATCCCTATACGAGAGCTCTTTTATCAGCGGTTCCGATTGCGGATCCTGAGGCATCAGCAGAAAAAGAGCGTATTATGTTAAAAGGCGATGTCCCAAGTCCGGTGAATCCACCAGTTGGATGCAGATTTGCAGGACGCTGTGAAAACTGTATGGAGATCTGTCGTAAGGAAGAACCTCAGATGATAGAGATTGTTCCGGGACATTATGTGGCATGTCACCTGTATGATGAGATACCAGGGTCAAAAGGTCAGAAAGCCGATGCAAGCTTGCTTGCAAGAGTGCAAAGCACGTAGCAATCTGGTATCAAAGAGGTCAAAATACCTTTTGACTACAATATCATGATGACTAAAAGAAAAAAATGTATGTAACAGAGGAGAAAGAAAAATGAAGTACGATTTTACAAGTATTATTGACCGTAAAGGAAAAGATGCCCTT
>OLSI01001124.1_pt1 | contig 19383 bp, 20 predicted proteins | sample 1672661 | NCBI WGS metagenome assembly OLSI01 (sample SAMEA3136711, study PRJEB25190) | human gut metagenome | biome: human gut; feature: human-associated habitat; material: faeces | place: Austria | collected 2013 | reverse complement strand
GTATCATAGAAGAACCTTATAAACATTATTTTACAGAAAAAGTTTCATACTCTCTTATCATAGTTGACCGTAATTTTATAGTGTTTACCATCCAGTCTTTCTGCCTGTTTTTCAAAATGTGCAAAATGAAGCAGAACTCTTTCCAGTGCACTTCGTTCATCATTTAGCTCGAACACTACACTTCGTTTTCTTGATGGAATCCTGTGTAAGCTTTTCCATTTTTCATCTCCCGCATATTTTTCACAATGGATAATTCTACCCAAGTTGACCGTTCCACCTAGTTTAAGCCCCTGCCCAATAAGCCGAAATTTATCATCTTTTTCTGAATATTCCAAGTATTGTGGCAGCAAAACCATCTGAACAATTTTCCCTTTATGATTATATGTCTCTATACAAAGCGGATATTGCTTCTCAATTGCGTCTAATATCAGCCGGAAATTTCGAATATAATTTTCATCGTTATAATCGTCTCCGTCTGAATATTTATCAAATATGTAATAATCTTCCGAAGTAAATAATGGCTCTATCTCTTTCCATTCATACTGTTCAAAATCAATCCGTCCATCCTGGAACAACTTCATTCTTGGATCAAGCGAAATAGCCTTAATCCAGCGCTTTTGAATCATCGTAAACGGCATTTTCGGTTTCTTTTTAAGCACGGTTATTCCGTCTGCTTTAAGAAGCTGCCATCTTTCTTCCATCAGTGCCAGCTCGATATTCATAACACTTTCTTCAAAAGCATTTTCCTTTATGATTGTTCTGAGTTCCTCTTTTCCAACTGCGTGATCTGTGGCATGTTTCAAAATTTCTGCCACCGTGTGATAATAAGCACTATATAATTCACTAAAAATCATTTTTCTTCACCGCCTATACCATATAACTGATACATTTTCTCTAAATCTCTTTTGAACTGCGTTTCTACGATGATATTAGAAATATGTATGTCCGTAATCCGGCAGATAAATGTGCGAATCCACGGAATCAACTCTGTTGCATCATAAACTTCTGCGTAAAACCTACTCGTATGATCGTCGATTTTCTCTACACTACCGCACCGTTTTTCACGTTCAAGTCTGTGGTGAATATGTTCTTCTCCCTTTTCATAATGAACGGTAAATTCAACTGTTTCCATGCGGCTATTCGCATGATTTTGGGTACTCACTCCCCATATGTGTGGTTTCATTTTTTCTAATCGGTCACGCAGCTCATCAAAGCGGTCACTGACTTTATCGAATTTTACAGATACAATATTATCAATACGAAACGCATTCATTCTTTTAAATCGCGGTACATATGCCATAAGATATTGTCTGCCCCCTTGCACACTGATCAGTATCTTTAAAGGGATTATCTTGTTTTCTGAGCAATGTTCTTTCTCTTTTTGAATCGTCTCAACGATAATACTTCGTTTTTCATGTATCGCCTGAAACAACTGACACAAAATCTCACTGTCAATTGCACTTGTTATGTAATGGTGTTTGAATGCAAACTTCTCTTTATATTTCTGTCTTTGGCAGGAATCTTTTTTCTTCTGATTTTCTTCCTGCAGTTTTCTTCTATCTAATAAAAATGAACCGATGACACCACATGGTGCTGTCTCTGAAAAGAAATCCAGTATGTCTTTATTGTAGCAGTCACATTCTGCTGCCTTTTTATAATACAGGATTTTCCCATGTTTTTCTGTTTCAAGCAGTCCTTCCTTCACATATTCTTTCAGTTTTTTCCGCACAGTGGATTCATCGAACACTCTCGGTTCAGGAAATGCAGAAAGATACTCGTCTATTTTTTCAGCGATTTCACTGACAGGCAGTGCTTCTTCTGTCATTTCCATAATATCCATGATAACAAAATGCAATGTAATATCACCGTCGGTAAAGCTCTTTGTCTTCCATGCTTTATATAATGGATTGTGATGGGATATACGGCTGTCAATTGACAGAAATACATTTTTTCCTTCCGCAGTCCGCCGAAATCTCATATAGTCGCCAAGCCAGCTTTCTATCCTTCGTCTCTCATCGTCATAAGAACGTGCACTTTTCCTCGTATATTCCTCCCGGCTCTTAAAACCATATACATAAAATTCACGCATATAATCCCGGATACGATTGAAATTTTTCACCAGCTCTGTGTATGCCATGACTCATCTTCCTCTATATTTCTAATTAAATGATGTAAGTGTTAAAATAACTTTTGCCACTTACATCATTTAATTTTAATAATAACGCATTTTAACTCGATATTCGAGTTGAACTTTCTTAAAATCCTGCCTTTTCAAAAGCATTATTGATTTGTTCCTCTGTGTATCCATAATAGCGCATCATTTCTGTCACTTCGCCTCTGGACTGTCCAGACGAGTTACTTCTCACATATGCTACCGCCTGTTCATCAAAATTGACATCCATATGATCTACCGCAAATGTAGCATCTTCTACGTTGAAGTAATCGAATCCAACCAAAATATCATTAATCAGATAGTCTCTTGATACATGCCAGGAATTTTCTTCTTCATATGCCCGGATAATCGCATTTTTCTGGCTATTCGTTAATTCAATCGTATACTCTTTTGTTTCCAGTTCCTTATTACATACTGTACATTGTATTGCCTGTGTCCCCGGAGTGACTGTCCCATCACGATTAATTTTATAGTCTTTTATTATCTTCCATTCTCCAGGTGTATGTTCCATCATAGGAATCTCTTCTACCAGACTTTTCCCACATCTTTTGCAAGTTGCTTCTTTTTCTCCCGCTTCGGTACAGGTTGCTTCTTTTATTGTAGACCATGTATCAGCCTTGTGACCTAACGCTTTTCCTTTTGTTTCTTTACATACGGAACAAATTTGCGGTTCCGTGCAAGTTGCATCCATCCACTGATGACCTAATGCTTCACCTTCCGTTTTCCCACATATACTGCAAGTTTTTGGTTTCGTGCATGTGGCGTCATCCCATCTGTGATAACATGTATAATATACTATAAATCCTGTTATTACTAATATAATTCCTGTTGCTACAATGATGATTGTCGTTTTCTTTTTGTTTTTCATATGCTTCAATTCTCCTTAATTATGGTTTTCTTTTTCCAGTTTGGTAATTATTTGATTTGCCCGTTCAATCAAATAATCTATCTGGTTTTTTTCTTCTACTAATTTCTGTACCTGCCGTTCAAGAGCATTTTTTACTACAACATTTGATGCATCAATAATGTCACTAATTTCTTTAATTGAAAATCCTAATTGCTGATAGAACTTTATTTCTGCAATTCTTTCCCTGGCTTTTTCATCATAAAGCAAATGCCCATACTTATTTCGACCTGTAGAAGCCACCAGTCCTGCTTTTTCATATCCTTGTAGAGCCCTCCTAGATACCCCCAATGTTTCGCATATTTCCCGCAGTGTCATACAATTTTTCCTTCTCTTTCTAGCCTATAGCTGCACGCAGCGTGCAGTCAAAGACTTTTATTTTGGAATTCTGGTTATCTTTTCCATCCTTCCTTGAAAGGGCATGTTTTTTTCGCGAATTAAAAAGACACCTGGCTTTTATGCCAGATGCCGTGTAAAAATAGTATTTAATTTTGATTAAAAATGTTGTCACACCAACATCATCTTATCTCTTATAATTACTTTTTCCAACAATCTCCTTTTTAAGTCTACCTTATCAAATACATTATTATTCTGTATATTAATTTTTTCAAAATACTTTATTAGAATAACTCTGGAAAACGAAGTTTACTACCGTACAACAAATTATTGTTCAGCGGGGCTACTCGTTTCTTTTTTATTGCCACTCAAATTTTATATCATAATCACCATTAGCTCCCGACAACATTCCTTTAAGCACCTCTTCAGCATTACTTTTAGCCATATCTAAAATACCTTTTTCTAAAGCACGTTGATACATTTCTTCCTTTAAATTCTTTTGAGCTTTATTCAAATCTTCTACCGTAATTGGATTAAAAATATTATTCGATTCATCTAATTTTTCAAAGGAATCATTATCAATTTCAATCCCAGTAATTTCCACTTCTGGTAGCCGAACAATAATTGTTTCTCCTTTCTGAGATACTTGTGTCTTGGTAAGATCTTTAATTCCAGCTTTTACAGTTCCATCATACTGCACAATAAAACTCTTCTCAGTAAATGGAATTTCCCAGTCTTTATATTTTTTTGAATCAGCCTGTGTTATTACATCTGTACACAAATAACTTCCCGTATTAAGTTCTGCAATATTTTCTAATTTTTCTTTAATTATTTCAACATCACTACTTGTTTCATGCTTAATTTCTATTCCTTCTTTTCTTTAGTTATTACCTTTTTTAGAAATCAATCTCATATTCCAAGTATCTTCTCGATTCATTTCTCACTTCGTTTACGACTGTCGAATTTCCAGTACACTTCAGTCCTTTTAATATAGCATCTATTTTCGCAGCCTCGCTTTCCTTTAACCCAGAAGAATTACTGAGTTTTATAGTTAATGTCTGACGTCTCAATGGCCCTTGCTCATCCATACGCATTTCAATAAGTTTTTGTACATTCGGATCATATTTCATATACTTGACCGTCGGTTTTACAGGAGCATGCCCTGAGCATTCCATTTCAGCCGCTATTTCAATTTTTGAATATTTGTTTTCTTCGCTTTTTTGTTCTGCACTAACATCTCCAACGGATTTTATTCCTACTTTTTTATTCGTTCTTCTTTCTGAAAATGCTGTTTTCTCTTCTTTATAAGTAACTCTGAAATGCTTTGCTCCAAGATCCTGTGCGATTTTCTGTAATTCACCAACACGTACCTGCTTCAAATAATCAAAATATTCATCAAGTACAATATAGTTGTCACTATCGACAGGATTAACATAATAAAATTCACTATCATAATTTGGATAAAATGATATTCCATATACATTCACAGAATCCCGAAAAATATTCATCAATCGCATCTCTTTAAAATCCGACCAGAATCCTATAGAACCTTTACATACTTCACTCTCTGAATATTTTTTATCCCTCTCTGTTATCCTTATCAGCTTCGGCATCGGATAATCATTCAAATCTTCTAAAACAATTGGTAACAATGTCTTTCGTTCCATTTGCCGTGCCTTTTCATCTGCTGTTTCTTTTAATGTCCGTGCACCTTTTTTCACAATATTACCAACTGAATTAGCCATTGCTGTAACATCTTCTAAATCAAATTTTCCATCATCGTTTTGATCAGCTATTTGAACCGCCTTATTTTTTGATTTTTCTAAAATGTCTTTTGCATTTTTCCCAACATTCGAAACCAATTTCCCAAACTTTTTTTCCATTCCTCTCCTCTGACAACTCTTGTCGCCTTTCTCCTCCTATCTTTCTCGCTTTATGCTTCTCTACGCTTCACTTAAGCAAAGTATAACATTTATTTTTCTGCGGTTCAATTCAAATAATATATGCTTTGTAATGCCTTGTAATGTTTTGCAAATCTAATTTTCATTCTATCTCTATATCTGCATATGTTTCATCAATTATTTCTTCCAGTAATTTTTTTGCCCCCTTAATATCACCTTTCTCTAATAATAATCGTGTATTTTTCAACTCTCTCAAAAGTTTTCTGCTATATGCACTAAACACAATATCTTTTTCTTCCATTTTTCTTTCCCTTCAAATAATTGCTTTACCAAACTTTTTACGTTATCAATTTTAAGTATTATCCAACACTTATATATCCATTTATTACTTGTATTCTAAAAAATTAAAATAAATGGGATTCTGAGTTCACCTTACACCAGATCCCATTTATTTCTTCATTCTGTTTTTTTATTTATCATCTAACCTGATCACATATTTCATTTAATTCTTTTATTTTTCTCTCTCTTTTATTATGTATTTAATTTGTTCCTTGTAACTATATATTTCACCTTCTCTGTTATTTGGTTCCGGAACATTTCCATATTTTTCAATATGTCGTACAAATTTTCTCTGCTCTTCCAAATCCTGAATCTTTTCCCCGATACTTTTCACTTTCTGCTCAAAGTACTCTTCTCGTTCTTTTTTCGGCATTACCAGTATTTCCTTAATTTCCGACAATTGAAACCCCATCTCTTTATACCATAAAATTTCCCACAACTTCTCCATTGCTACTTCATCATACAAGCGATAATTCTCTTTTGACCGTTTTGCCGGCAATATACCTTCATCATCATAGTACTGTAATGTCCGCTTACTGACTCCAGACAGCCTGCTGACTTCTTCTACTTTTCTCACCACATTCTTTACCTTTCTCCGTAATTCTGAGGATACGCTATCACGCTAGCGTGATGGCAATACCAATTACGAAAGTCCTTTCCTCTGCTTTCATAAAAGAATGTGTTTATTTCGCGAATTCTCCAGATTGACTTTCCCCTCCTCATAAGTTATCCTTATCATAGTACGCCATGCTGACATATTTGCAGCACTGGTGAATTTTATTATTTTTACAGGTAAGGATTTGAGAAAATGAGTAAAACAAAAACAATCGACCTGACTTCCGGGCCGATTCTAAAGACGCTGGCAGAGCTGGCACTTCCGATCATGGCTTCCTCGCTGCTGGGGACAGCCTACAATATTACGGACATGGCATGGATCGGCATGCTGGGTTCCAAAGCCGTTGCCGGGGTGGGCGTTGGGGGAATGTACGTCTGGCTCTCACAAGGGCTCGTGGCACTTCCGCGAATGGGCGGACAGGTCAATGTCGCACAGGCTTGCGGACGCGGAGACTATGAACAGGCAAGGGGATATGCCGCTTCCGCTCTGCGACTTACATTTTTACTGGGAATTTTATTTGCTGCAGTATGTATCGTGTTTATTCATCCGCTGCTCGGCTTTTTTAACCTCGGAGATGCAGAAACTTATACCGCTGCGAAATTATATACACTGATCACCTGCGGACTGATTCTGTTTTCATTTTTAAATCTGACTCTGACCGGACTTTCTACTGCGCAGGGAGATTCCAAGACACCGCTTATGGCAAATCTTCTTGGTCTGGTTGGTAATATGATCCTGGATCCGATTCTGATCCTCGGATTTGGACCATTTCCAAGGCTTGAGGTTGTTGGCGCTGCAGTTGCTACCGTGACCTCGCAGATACTGGTTCTGATCGTCATGCTGATTCGGATTATGCACTCTGATCTGGAACCAAATATTCTGCAAAACATGCATGTACTGTCGCGTTTCCCTGCAAAATACTACATCAGTATTTTTAAAATTGGATTTCCGACAGCAGTACAGAGCAGTATTTACTGCATGATTTCCATGATTCTCACACGAATGGTTTCTGCATTCGGGGCAGGTGCCATTGCCACACAGCGAGTCGGCGGACAGATTGAATCTGTTTCATGGAACACTGCTGACGGCTTTGCTGCTGCGTTAAATGCTTTCGTTGGTCAGAACTACGGTGCAAAGAAACCAGATCGTATTCGGAAAGGATATAATATTTCATTTAAAATCCTCGCTGTCTGGGGACTCATTGTAACCGGTGCTTTCGTATTCCTGCCAGGACCGATTGCTTCCCTTTTCTTCCACGAAAAAGATGTTCTGGCGATTGCGATCAACTATCTGATCATCATCGGATTCAGCGAAACCTTTATGACCATTGAGCTTATGACCATCGGCGCACTTTCCGGTCTTGGTATGACAAAGCTTTGCAGTATCATCAGCATTGTCCTCACCAGTGCCAGAATCCCACTTGCCATGATCCTCACTCAAACCAGCCTCGGTCTGAATGGTGTATGGTGGGCACTTACAATTACCTCTATCACCAAAGGAATTGTTTTCTACTTCACCTTCCACCACACCAGCAGACACCTACCTGACGCTAATGACAATTAATTTAACTACCCACCTTTTTTATTTTTTCCTGTTTTGTTTATTTCTTCTTCATATTTTTTTGATTTTTTTTAGAGTTTGAACATATTTCTGTCACAAATTATCTGTATACTAATAATCAGATAGTTGATAAAGCAACTATCTCCCCCCTCATAAAGTAGAAGCAGTCAGAATTCTGATTGCTGCACTTTACTCTCATTCCTTTTAGATAACAATAAAAACACCAAGAACCTCTCCATTATGGAGAGGTTCTTGCGTTGTGGATTTTTTTAATATTCTATAAACCTATCATTTTTATATTTTTAATCAGATTTTATAATTTCTTAACACTTTTGACACATTTTCATCGTATAGTAATAGATGGATAGTTGGGAAACAACTATCTCCCCCCTCATAAAGTGAGCGCAATCGGGCGTGCCCGATTGCCGCACTTTGATTTTTACAGAATATTATTCTGGGACGAAGGTTATCCTCCGTCCCATATTTTATTTGTAAATGCAGTACCGTGTGCCCGGATATCTACCTGCACAAAACGTTAGTCACGGCCATTCATCATCAAATGAACTCAAACCTTTTACGGCCTTGCACGAATGTCTCTCTGGTACATCATACTTTTTATCCTCAATTACCGGAAAGGATTTATTATGAAACGCCCTACTTTACATAAACTTATTTTTTCAATTCTTTTATTTGCCATAAGTTTCCTTGCTCTTTTCACCAGCCACAAAAGCTCTGCATTCGCGGACTGGTATTCTTCCACCATTTACCCGCTTTTCGTTTCGTCCATCGGACGCTTTTTTGGAATCTTCCAATTTTCTGTTTCTGAAATTGGATTGTATATTTTTGTCATTCTTCTGTTTCTTTCCTTGATCCGGATGCTGATCAGCTCCATTTACAAAATGTATGCCCCAAAAAAGAACCCTGCCTGGCTCGGCTACGGTTCCTCACTCCTGCTTCTCTGCGGATGTCTGTTTACCATTTATACTTTTTTCTGCGGAATCAACTACGGACATACTTCATTTGCAGAAAAATATCACCTGGAATCCGGTCAGTATACTCAGGCTGAACTGACCTCTTTATGCAACGAACTGACTGATCAATTAAATACACTTTCTGACTCTTTAGGCCGGGATTCTGACGGTCTTGCTGATATGGGTAAGGATCTGCAGGATCGTGCACGGGCTGCTATGTTCTCCCTCGGTGCTACCTACCCTGAACTTTCCGGATACTATCCACAGCCAAAAGGTCTTTTATTTCCGGCTTTTCTCTCGGTACAGAATCTTTCCGGGATCTATTCACCATTTACCATCTGTCACGAGCTTTCGCATCTGCGTGGATTTATGCAGGAGGAAGAAGCAAATTTTATCGGTTTTCTCGCCTGTGTAAATGCCGACGATACCGCCTTCAACTACAGCGGCTATCTTCTTGGCTGGATCTACGCAACCAATGAACTTTACGAAGCCGACTACGACACCTTTGAGGAAATCTACAACAGGCTTTCTGACAATGTAAAGGCAGATCTTTCGGCTAACAGCAGCTTCTGGAAGCGATATGACAGCAAGGTCGCCGAAGTATCTGGTCAGATCAATGACCACTATCTGAAAGCAAATGGTCAAAGTGACGGGATAAAAAGTTATGACCGGATGGTTGATCTGATGATCACCTGGTTCCGGTCAAAATAATTCTTTCTTATAAAGTTTACTCTTTCTCTCCAGCCTGAAACAGCATCTCTTTCAATACGTTTGCCGCCATGCTGTGAGGGCTGCTCTTATCTTCCACAAAACAGATTTCTCTTACCGGTGGTTCTTCCAATAGTGGAACCTGAATGACAATGCCTTGCTCGATCACTTCCTGTGCAAGCGGTTTCGGAATAAACCCGATTCCCAGATTCTGTCTTACCATCGGCAGAATCTGATCGATGGTTGCTGCTTCGGTATCTGCCGTCATTGCAATTCCATGCTCCAGAAAAAATCTGGTATAAAAATCATAAGTTGACGTGTTTTTCCCAAGGCAGATAAATGGATACTCCACCAGCTTTTTCAAACTTACCGGTTCTTTAAACATATCTTTGTACGCCGCATTCGCAACCAGAATTTCTTTAAATGAAAGAAGCGGAATTGCCTTTAAAGGCTTTTTCACCTCTGCCGGTGTAGATGCTACCGCAAAATCTGAAAGTCCGTTTCGAACCGTCTGTACCGCCTGTGGTGCTGTATAACTCGAAATGCGAAGTCTGATTTTAGGATACTTTCTTCTGAACTCTCCCAGCACCGGAAGCAGAAGCAAATGCAATGCAATCTCACTTACCCCGATCGTTACGGTTCCCTGTTCCAGCTTCTTTTCATTTTCAAGCTCTAGCTCTGCTGCATGCAGATGATCGTATGCAATTGCAACATGTGAATAAAGCCGTTCTCCCTCCGGTGTAAGCTCTGCTCCCCGGTTAGACCGGATAAATAATCTGCATCCAAGCTGACTTTCCAGATTGTGGATTGCCCTCGTTACATTCGGCTGATTACTCATCAGGATTGTCGCCGCCTGTGAGAAACTTTTATACTTTGCCGCATAATAAAAAATACGGTAATAATCATAGGTAACTTCCATCTTCCTGCTCCTTGTTCCGTATATCTCCGGCATATCCAGTGCCGCCTTTAACTGAACGGAATCGTAACCGGTGTACAGTCAAATTTTTCAAAATAACTGTCGGCCAGATGTTCCTCTTCGCCTTCGATCAGAAGATGCATCTTCTCTCCCATTCTTATCGTCATCAGTCCCACGATCGATTTGGCATCGATCTCGAAACGTCCTGTCACATCCTTTACCGTAATATCTGCATTCATCTTCTGGCAAACATTACAAAAAGTCATCAATTGTCCTGTAGTCATAAAACGTATATTCTTCTGTACCATAATAGGTTAACCCTCCGCAAGTCTTTTTTTCCTGATGTCTAGTTTACACAATATCGTACAATTTGAGAAATATCCTTTGAAATGTCTGATATGTCATTTGAACATATCAGTTGTTTCTTTATTTTACATACTACATAGCAGTTTGTCAACACTATCGGTCATTTAAATTTTTATATTCTCGATACTCTGCCAGTGGCATATATGCCGGACGAATAATCTTATCCACATTGATCAGCTCTTCCAGACGATGTGCACTCCATCCAACGATTCGCGCTGCGGCAAAGATCGGCGTATAAAGCTGCTCCGGAATTCCAAGCATATGGTAAACCAGTCCGCTGTAAAAATCGACATTTGCATTTACCCCTTTATACATCTTTCTTTTTTCGGCAATGATTTCCGGTGCCATATGTTCCACTTTCTCATAAAGTGCGTATTCTTTATCGTATCCTTTTTCATGTGCAAGCTGAGCCACAAATTTCTTGAAAATCTCAGCACGTGGATCAGATACTGAATAAATCGCATGACCCATTCCATAGATCAGACCTTTTTTATCAAACCTCTCCCTTGCAAGCAGACCTTCCAGATATGCTCTTACCTCATCGTCATCTTCCCAGTCTTTGACCTCTTCTTTCATATCAGCAAACATCTGCGTCACTTTGATGTTCGCACCGCCGTGCTTCGGACCTTTTAACGATGCCATTGCAGCAGAAATTGTAGAATAGGTGTCTGTTCCGGACGAAGTGACGACGTGGGTAGTAAATGTAGAGTTGTTTCCACCACCGTGATCCATATGCAGCACAAGTGCCATATCCAGGATCCTTGCTTCCAGCTCCGTATACTGTCGGTCTTCACGAAGCATCATCAGAATATTTTCCGCGGTGGACTTCTGCGGATCCGGTGCATAGATGTACATATCCTGACCCTGACGATAATTGTATGCATGATATCCGTAGACCATCAGCATCGGAAATTCACTGATCAGGTTCAGACACTGTCTGAGAACATTCGGGATTGAAGTATCATCAGCTTTTTCATCGTAAGAATACAGATTCAGAATCGCCCTTGAAATATTGTTCATCATATCATGGCTCGGTGCCTTCATAATAACATCGCGCACAAAATTCGGCGGAAGTGTCCTTCTCTCCGTCAGTGTCTCATGAAACCCATCCAGCTGTACAACCGTCGGAAGTTCACCAAAAAGAAGCAGATATGCAATTTCTTCATATCCAAAATGATCCGCATCCAGGAATCCACGAACCAGATCCTTGATGTTATAGCCTCGATAATACAAATTACCGGCACACGGAACTTCTTCGCCGTTCACAATCTTTTTGGCACATACATCGGAAATGTTGGTAAGTCCGGCAAGAACTCCTTTTCCGTTCAAATCACGGAGACCTCTTTTTACATCATGCTTTACAAAAAGTTCTTTGTCGATCCCGGTATTCGCTTCACATAATCCGGCAAGTTCCTTGATTTTCGGCGAAATATCAAACAGAATGCTATCCAGATCTTTCGCACTGTTCACTGAATTTGTCATACACCTACTCCTTTCTGTTAAAGACTCTGCAAATACTGCAGAAAGTATGAATGAAGGACGGAAACACGCACTTTTAGCATCGTCCCCCGTCCCTTCTTCTTATTTGTAAACTACTTACTACTTGTTGGAAAATATGGTCTCAATGAATCTGCCACACTGCTGATCGGCATTGTCTGAAGCCATACATGTCCCGGTCCTGTAATAACCGTATTAAATAATCCTTCTCCGCCAAAGACAATATTCTTAAGTCCCGGCACAGTCTGGATATCCATCTGGCATGTTACACTCATCGCTGCCAGATAACCGGAATCAATCACGATCTGCTGACCAGGTTGTAATTCGTATTCTACCACATGTCCATCGAATTCTGCAAATACAATTCCATTTCCGGATACCTTCTGCAAGATAAATCCTTCTCCTCCAAATAGTCCTGAAGCCACTTTCTTGTGAAAATGAACAGATATATTTACTCCAGGTTCGCCAGCAAGGAATGCTTTTTTCTGAAAAATATATTCTTGCCCCGGTCCGATTTCAAATGCCTTGATCGAACCCGGAAAGCTGGATGCAAATGCGATCAGTCCATTTCCTCCCTGTGCGGTATAGATATTCTGGAACATCGCTTCTCCAGAGAACATTCTTCCAAATGCTTTTCCAAATCCTCCATTTGTCGAAGTCTCCATCTTCATATTCGGAGACATCCATGCCATGGATCCCCGCTCTGTGATCATCCGCTCACCAGCTTCCAGATGGCAGATCACTACCGGAAGGGTATCACCCTTGATTTCATACCTCATGCTCCATTTCCTCCTTTATAATATTAGTCAGTCTGGCAAATTCTTCCAGATCCAGTGCTTCTCCCCGGACACTGCTTCCTTTTCCGAGTTTCTCTATCGCAGCAGTGATGACTTCCTTCGAAAGATTCAGCTCTCCTGAATTCTTAAGGCCATTTGCCAAAGTCTTCCTCCTCTGATTAAAGGATGCCCGTATAAGGCGGAACATCAGCTTTTCATCCATAACCTCTACCGGAGGCTTCTGATGTCTTGTCAGGCGGATTACTGCTGAGCCGACTGCCGGACGCGGCATGAAACAGTTCGGGGGTACATTTGCAACAATATACGGCTCTGCGTAATACTGTACAGCAAGTGAAAGTGCACCATAATCCTTTGTTCCCGGTCCTACCTGCATACGGTCAGCCACTTCTTTCTGTACCATAACCGTAATACTCTCAAGCGGCACATGGCTTTCAAATAAGCCCATGATGATCGGTGTCGTTATATAATATGGAAGATTCGCAACCACCTTGATCGGCCGTCCTCCGTTCTTCTCCTTTGCAAGTGCTGCAATATCCACCTTCAGGATATCTTCATTGATGATTGATACGTTGTCATATTCTTTCAGCGTGTCTTCAAGAATTGGAATCAGTGCACGGTCTATCTCAACTGCAGTTACTTCTCTTGCCGCACAGGCAAGGTACTGTGTCATCGTCCCGATTCCAGGGCCGATCTCCAACACGTAATCATCCTTTGTGATCTCGGCTGCACGAATGATCTTATCCAGCACATGCTCATCGATCAGAAAGTTCTGTCCAAATTTTTTCTGAAAATTAAAATTATATTTTTGCAGAATCTCAATGGTATTCTGCGGATTTCCAAGTGTAGGTGTTTTCATCTGTTATTCTCCTGATTATTCATTGCCTGCGTCTTAGATGCCATACAGATCTCTCGCATTTTTCTCTGTCACAGCGATCACTTCTTCCTGACTCATCTCTTTTAATTCTGCAATTTTCTCAGCCACATACCGGATATAAGAAGACTGATTCCGTTTGCCACGGTACGGCTCCGGTGCCATATACGGGCAGTCTGTCTCCAGCACGATCTTCTCGATCGGGATCGCAGCTGCGACATCTTTTAATTTCTTTGCATTCTTAAATGTGACGACTCCACCGATTCCAATATAGAATCCCATCTTCACATATTCTTCAGCCATTTCACGTGAATAGGAATAGCAGTGAATAACTCCGCCAAGCCCCTGTGCATAATTTTTCATGATATACATGGTATCTGCGGCAGCTTCCCTGCTGTGGATAATTACTGGTTTCTTTACTTCTCCCGCGAGCTCCAGCTGGCGGATAAACCACTTCTGCTGTACCTCATGCGGTTCATTATCCCAATAATAATCCAGACCGATCTCTCCGACTGCAACCACTTTTTTGTTACAGCAGAGTTCTTTCATGTGCTGGATCTTCTCTTCGTTAAGTTCTCCAACCTCATCCGGATGCACACCGATTGCAGCATAAACATGTGGATACTTTCCGGCAAGTGCCAAAACCTTCTCACAGGATTCATAAGTCGCACTTACATCCACGATTGTTCCAACTCCAAGATCCGGCATAGATTTTAAAAGCTCATCCCGGTCCCCGTCAAACTGTTCATCATCATAATGTGCATGTGTATCAAATATCATTTCCTTCGTCTCGCTTTCTTTTTACTGACTGCTCTAAGATGTTCTAAGTATACCACACATTCTTAGCCGCTGAATAGTCACTTTTTTTACTTGCTTATCCGGTTTCTTCTATGTATACTATAGATAGTGCAAATAGATCACATCTGCAAATGTATGGGGAATATATTTCTGAAGATTCTGATCAGATATTATAGGAGGATTTTAAAATGAAAGTATTTGACACTGTAAACAATGTCGAGCTGGAAGCCGACACAAAGAAACTTGTAGACATTATGGTAGACGGACGCCAGGTTGATGTATACCTGAAAGAAAAAAAGTCTGATGAAGACGGATACATGAGCTGGGATGTAGAGCATTGGTCAGCAATCGACAAAAAGCGTTTCATCCGCTGCTACTCTCTGGAAGGTCGTGTCCTCAGCGAGTCTACTGGTCACAACATCTATGACCTTTACAATGAATTCAAACCGGAAGATGCTTTAAAGGTAGAGCTCAGCTAATCTCTGCTGTATTCTACATAAGACGGTAATGAAATTCCGGACGGGCAGAACTTTCTGTCCGTCTTTTATTGTACAAAAATGTACTCTGATTCTGCACAATGTCTTTTCTGAGATACTTTTTCATTTCCTCTTGTCAAATCCGGCATACCGCGCTATAATTCTATTTGTACAAGTTCATATGTACCAGGGAGCTGGAGATTGCCGGCTGAGAGGGGATTTATTTATCCCGACCTGTAACCTGATTTGGATAATGCCAACGGAGGGAATGTATACCATGTATTTGATAGAGATGCCTCCGCATCTTTTATTTTTTACATGACATATCAGGAACACGAAGATGATGTGTTCAGTGATTACGGACAGCAGGAACTCCACTCAGGTGTGGGGTTCCTTTTTTGTGTATACAATGAGACAGGAAGTTCATTTTGAAAGGAGAACTCTACTATGAAACAAAATAATACAACAAAGAAACTCGCACTTGCCGGTGTTCTCACCGCGCTTGCAATCGTCGGAAGCTTTATCAGTGTACCGGTTGCCGGAAGCAAATGCGCTCCGGTACAGCATATGGTCAACATTCTTGCCGCCGTAACACTTGGTCCTGCATGGGGCGTCGGCATTGCATTCTGTGCAAGTTTACTCCGCAATCTGCTCGGCCTCGGAAGCCTTATGGCTTTCCCTGGAAGCATGGTCGGTGCTTTATGCTGTGGTCTTGTCTACAAAAAATGCCACATCTTAAGTCTTACCTGCCTTGCCGAAGCGATCGGAACCGGATTCCTTGGCGCACTTGCCGCTTATCCGGTTGCTTTGTATCTGATGGGAATTGCGCCGGCAGGACTTTTCGTTTATGTCGTTCCATTCCTTATTTCCACTGTCGCAGGAAGCATCCTTGCTTTCATCCTGATCACAGTTCTGGAAAAAGGCGGCGTTATGTCACAGATCAAAGAAGCATAATCATCATTCATTCTTACAGCACTCTGCTGTAAATGAAACCGCGTTACACCGGGGACACCACCTTGTATCGCGTAATAAAAGGCAGAGATTTTCAAATAAAATCCTGTTCATTGCCGGAAATTTTCCGACAAAGGCGTTAGCAATTCTATCATTCCGAACTGGAAGTGTACCCATCAGACTGTGTCTGGTTTTTTTCGTGTACGCTGTCCGTGTTTTGCTGACGCCAGATTTTTGTGATACTCACATACAAATGATGTTGGGGCAAAAGGTATTTTGACCCCTTTGATACCAGATTGCTACGTGCTTTTGACCCTGGTATCAGACAAATAAGAAACGGAGGCAAAACAACATGAGAAATTACACAACCCAGATGGACGCTGCCAGAAAAGGAATTCTGACTCCGGAAATCGAAACTGTAGCCAAAAAAGAACATATGCCGGTTGAAAAACTGATGCAGCTTGTCGCAGAAGGAAAAGTTGCCATCTGTGCAAATAAAAAACATACCTGCCTTGATCCGGAAGGTGTCGGAAGCATGCTTCGTACCAAGATCAATGTTAACTTAGGTGTTTCCCGCGACTGCAAAGACTACGATATCGAAATGCAGAAAGTTATGAGTGCCGTTAATCTCGGCGCAGAAGCAATCATGGATCTTTCTAGCCATGGTAATACCCAGCCATTCCGCCAGAAGCTGACTCACGAATGCCCGGCTATGATCGGAACCGTACCGGTTTATGACAGTGTTATTCATTATCAGAGAGACCTGGCAACTCTTACTGCACAGGATTTTATTGATGTTGTCCGTCTTCATGCTGAGGATGGCGTGGACTTCGTCACACTTCACTGTGGAATCACAAGAAAAACCATCGAACAGATCAAAAAACATAAACGTAAAATGAATATCGTAAGCCGTGGAGGAAGTCTTGTCTTTGCATGGATGTGCATGACCGGAGAAGAAAACCCATTCTATGAACATTACGATGAAATCCTCGACATCTGCGAAGAATACGACGTAACTATTTCTCTTGGTGATGCCTGCCGTCCGGGATGTCTTGCTGATGCAACAGATGTATGCCAGATTGAAGAACTTGTCCGCCTCGGAGAACTGACCAAGCGCGCATGGGATCATAATGTACAGGTTATGGTCGAAGGACCTGGACATGTGCCGCTGGATCAGGTTGCTGCCAACATGAAAGTGCAGCAGAGCATCTGCATGGGCGCACCGTTCTATGTACTCGGACCTCTGGTAACAGATATCGCTCCTGGATATGACCACATCACTGCAGCCATCGGTGGAGCTGTTGCCGCTATGAGCGGAGCTGCTTTCCTTTGCTACGTTACACCGGCAGAACACCTTGCTCTTCCAAACGTAGAAGATACCAAACAGGGAATCATTGCTTCTAAAATTGCTGCTCACGCTGCCGATATTGCAAAAGGTATCCCGCATGCACGTGATATCGATGACAAGATGGCTGATGCACGCCGTGTTCTTGACTGGGATGCACAGTACGCCTGCGCTCTCGATCCTGAAACAGCAAAGGCAATCCGTGATAGTCGTAAACCAGAAGATGACCACAGCGATACCTGCAGTATGTGCGGAAAATTCTGTGCTGTAAGAAGTATGAACAAAGCACTTGCCGGAGAATATATTGATATTCTGTAAACTTAAAGATTACTTGCAAAAGAAGAGAATCGGAAATTATCCGGTTCTTTTCTTTTTCACTAATTTTCGCTCTATTTGTTCTATAAAATATAGCACTTTGCCAGTGGTAAATTTTCGGGTTTGATGTATAATTATTACACAGCAAAAAGGATGCAACGGGAGGGAAAGGTTTATGAAAAATAAAATAATGTGGAAAGATGTTACTCTTATTGTACTTGCTATTCTCCTTATTTTTTCTATGTGCAGAATACATACACTCAAACAGTCGAACAAAAAACTGTACTCACAAAATCTGGAGCTGAATCACCAGCTTGCCACACTGAAAGAAAAGAATACAGGTTTAGAATCAAAGCTGAACAGCGAAGAAAGTATCACAGATGAAAAAAAATCAGACAATTCTCAACATTAAAAATTGAGGAGAAGTTTCCAGATCCTGGATTCTTCTCCTCGTTTTTATTTATCCAATCATTTAATTAACAGATCTCTGCTCCTGCCGGCATCTTCTTCTCCGGTGTCATCAGCGCAAGATTACCATCTGCATCTTCTGCGCAGAGCAGCATACCTTCTGAAAGCACTCCGGCGAGTTTTGCAGGTTTCAGGTTCACAAGAACCATAACCTTCTTACCTACCATCTCTTCTGCACTGTACTGTTTCTTAATACCAGATACGATCTGTTTTACCTGGCTTCCGATCTTCACCTGTGAACACAGCAGTTTCTTAGACTTCTTCACTTCCTCGCAGGCAATGATCTCGCCTACCTGGAACTGCATTTTGCCAAAGTCGTCAAATGTGATCTCCGGTTTTGCTTCGATATCGATCACATCTTCCTCTTCCTTCTGCTCCGGCTCTTCCTGTACCGGCGGATGAAGCTCTTCGACTTTCTTCATAACCTCTTCAAGATCCAGTCTCTGGAACAGAATCTCAGGCTTCTCGGTTACTTTACCGTCGCCAAGCTGTGCCAGGATCTTCTCTGATGTCTCAGGCATATATGGCTCCAGCTCTCTTGCGCCGGCCTTAATGCTCTCAATCAGGTTGTACAGTACTGTCTCCAGACGATCCTTTGCAGCCTCATCTTTTGCCAATGCCCATGGCATCGTCTCATCAATATATTTGTTGCATCGTTTGAACAGTGCAAAGATCTCTGTAATCGCATCTGCCACACGCAGATCATTCATCTTAGACTCAACAACCTTCGGTGTATTCTCTACAACAGCCTTCAGATCAGCATCTACAGCTTCAGCCACACCCTTATCTGTTACACTTCCGCCAAAGTATTTGTTCGTCATGGAAATGGTACGATTTACCAGGTTACCCAGTGTATTGGCAAGATCTGAATTCAGACGCTCTACCATCAGCTCCCATGAAATCACACCATCATTTTCAAACGGCATCTCATGCAATACGAAGTAACGTACCGCATCTACTCCAAAGAAATCTACCAGTTCATCTGCATACAGCACATTTCCTTTAGATTTACTCATCTTGCCATCACCCTGCAGCAGCCATGGATGTCCAAATACCTGTTTCGGTAACGGCTCAC
>OLSI01001113.1_pt1 | contig 19511 bp, 17 predicted proteins | sample 1672661 | NCBI WGS metagenome assembly OLSI01 (sample SAMEA3136711, study PRJEB25190) | human gut metagenome | biome: human gut; feature: human-associated habitat; material: faeces | place: Austria | collected 2013 | reverse complement strand
TGAGCCAGAACGGCGACACCACCGTCGGTGAGGTCTCCTACGAGGTGGGCGACGGCGAGGGTGGCGCGGTGCAGATGACCATGATCTCGGAAGGCGGCGACTTCGACGGCACCACCTACGAGATTCACGACTACACGGTGGAAGGCGCCGAGGACGGCTCGCCGAACGCCGACGATATGGTGCTGGAATCCTCCGACGGCCACGTGGTTTTAGCCCCCGAGGGCGTGGAGCCCATCGACTTGACTGACGAGCTGGCCGCTAACGGCGCCGCCACGGGCACCTACGAAAAGGACGGCGCCACCTACGTGTACCAGGTAAGCGGCGAACCCGGCAATTGGCACGCCTCCGTGCATTTGGAAGACGCCGAGGCCGAAGCCGCTCCGTCCGCCGCTGCGGAGGTGCGGTAGAGTTTTCGCAGCCACGAATGCGTGATAGGGTCGAAGCGACGGCGCGATAGATCGATGCAGAATTTTGTTATGCGCTAACCATATTCGTGCGATCTCCCGCAGAAGCTCACTCTCTGCGGGAGACCTTCTTGCCGAAATGGCTGAAATGGCTTGGAAAACACGAAACATCGGTCGAAGAGCTTGTTTTCAGCATTCTTTGTAATACTGAGGATGATGTTTTCCCAGGTCGTGTATTACAAAAGAGCTTAATCTGAAAATTCCGACCGATGTTTCGTCGTTTTCAAGCCATTTGAAGGATATGAAGTCTCATTTTGTAGATTTCGACCGATGTTTCGTGATTTCCAAGCCATATCGGGGCCACAAAGTATCATCTTGCGAAAGAGAGCGAAGTCTCATGCTCGGAAGGAGCAAGGGACCAACGATGACGCGGGAAAGGGAGCGGCTATGGCGAGATTGACGGAGCGAGCTTTCGAAAACGCGGTGGTGCGGCTGCGTGACGGCCAGGGCGCGCTGGGCCAAAGTGCGCTAGATGCGTTGCACGAGCAGCGGGAGGAGCTGGCGAACCAGATGCTCGCGCGGTTGGCGGGCAGCGACGAGTTCTCTGCCATGTTGGAGCGCAACTTCGCGCCCTACCGGCGGCTTATGACCTACTACGAGTGCGCCATGATGGAGGTGGAGACGAAGTTCCGCGTGCTGGATGCCGAGTTCGGCCTGCAACACGATCGCAACCCCATCGAGTCCATCAAATCGCGCCTGAAGAGCACCGACAGCTTAGCGAAGAAGCTTGTCCGCAAGGGCTTTCCCGTGTCGGTGGACTCCATCGAGAAGAACATCTACGATGTTGCCGGCGTGCGCGTCGTCTGCACCTTCCCCGAAGATATGTTCTCCCTGGCCGAGTCGCTGCTCTCCCAGGATGACGTGCGACTTATCGAGCGGCGCGACTATGTGGCCTCCCCGAAACCGAGCGGGTACCGCAGTTTGCATCTCATCGTCGAGGTGCCCATTTTCCTGGAACGCGAAAAGCGCTGCGTGAAGGTGGAGGTGCAGCTGCGCACCATCTCCATGAACTTCTGGGCCTCGCTGGAGCACCAGCTGCGCTATAAGAAGGACCTCGCCGAGGAGGATGCCGCCGCCGTGGCCGCGGAGCTGGCCGATCTGGCCGACACCGCCGCTGAGCTGGATCGCCGCATGCAGGCCCTGCGCAACTACCTGGACGACGGGGAAGAATAGGGCTCGTCGGCGATAGGGCATAGCTGGCTGACTAAAATTAGTAGTTCCATATCATTCCCGATCGGTAATGGAACCACTTGAATTCCTTTTTCATTCCCGATCGGGAATGATATAGTTCACGAACACCAGATATTCCCGATAGGTGATGAGACCATTATGCGCATTAACTCGACGGAGGTCCTCGGACAAGCTATTCGCGCGCGTCGCAAAGAGCTCGGCTATTCGCAGCAACAGATGGCCGATTATTGCGGGTGCGGCACGCGCTTCATTTCCGATTTGGAGAATGGCAAGGAGACCATTCAGTTCGGCAAGGCTCTCGGTGTGGCTTCTATGCTCGGACTTGACCTGAGTATCGACGTGAGAGGAGGGGCGCGATGAGCGAGTCGCTCAAGGTGCTTCAAGGGGGCGTCTTAGTTGGCGCTCTCGACAAGGGCAACAGCGAGCCGTTCTATGGTTTTACCTATGATGAGGCCTAACTGAAGTCGTCATCTGCTGTGCCGCTGTCCCTATCGCTGCCGCTTTCAGCTCGTCGCTACACGGGCTATGAGGCGATGCCGTTCTTTGAGGGCCTTCTCCCCGAAGACGATGTTCGCGAGGCGGTGGCGCGTCAGTTCCATGTGTCGGCCATGCGACCTATGGAACTCATTCGCGTGCTCGGCAAGGATTGTGCCGGCGATGTCGTCATACTGGAAGAGGGTGATAGCTGTGATTTGCCAGGGGAGGCGGCCTATGTTCCGCTCCCAAACACCCTTGAGGAAATCGTTCGCTACCCGTACGGCGCCATCGCCCAACTTCGCGCGGAGTATCGCCTATCCCTTGCTGGAGGCCAAGAGAAGATCGCGCTTTTTTATGACGATCGTGCTCCTTTGGACAAGGGCTGGTTTGCGCCATTGGCGGGAGCACCGTCGAGCCATATCATCAAGCCTCAGATAGCCGATCGTTTTCCGCTTCTGGCCTCCAACGAATTTATTTGCATGGAAGCAGCGCGGGCTATGGGGTTCGAAGTTCCCGAGACGTATTGTCTTAGGCGAGCACCCTCTTTTCGTTGTTCGTCGCTACGATCGCGAGATGATGGAGGGATCCGGCGACGGCGCGCTCCAGGTGTTGCGGCGGGTGCACCAGGAAGACTTCTGCCAAGCTATCGGCCTCACTTCGGGGGAGAAGTACGAGACGCAAAAACCCCATCATGCTCAGGATATGCGCCAGCCGAAGCGAGTGGCTGCGAAGATTCTTGAGGAATTGGCCAGTTCGTTGGAAGCGGCATTCGAGGCGGCCGCTATCGAGTCGGCGAGGGTTGGCCTGGCCGATGACGCCCACGATCTGACGCAACGCATCGTAAGAAGCACAGCCAAGCGCAAGGGCGTCATGCGGAAGGCCGCCGACTTGTTGGGCTGATGTTCATATCCTAATCGCCCTGCGTCGCAAAGGCGAGGGGCTCTCTTGCGCTACAATGGCCGGAACCTTATTTTTCGCCGAAGGAGCTCACCCATGATTAAGTTGTACGATACGCGCCGCCGCCAGAAGGTGGACTTCGAACCCGTCGAGCCCGGGAAGGTCTCCATGTACGTCTGCGGGCCGACGGTGTACAACCGCATCCACATCGGCAACGCGCGCACGTTCATCTCCTTCGACATGATCCGCCGCTACCTCATCTGGCGCGGCTTCGACGTCACCTTCGTGCAGAACGTGACCGACGTGGATGACAAGATCATCCGCCGCGCTGCCGAGGAGGCGCGCACGGCCGCCGAAGTGGCCGAGGAGTACACGCGCCTGTTCATCGAGGACATGCGCGCGGCCGGCGTGCAGGATCCGGACATCCGCCCGAAGGCCACCGAGGAGATCGGCACCATGATCGCGCTCATTGAGCGCTTGATAGAGCGCGGCCACGCCTACGTGTCGGAGGGCGACGTGTACTTCGACGTGCGCTCGTACCCGGGCTATGGCCAGCTTTCGGGCCGCGACGTGGACGAGGCCGAAAGCGGTCACCGCGAGCTGCGTGCCGACGGTCAGGGCCTGGAGGAGCGCAAGCGCGACGAGCTGGACTTCGCCCTGTGGAAGGCGGCCAAGCCCGGCGAGCCGGCGTGGGAATCCCCCTGGGGCGAGGGCCGTCCGGGCTGGCACATCGAGTGCTCGGCCATGTCCGAGAAGTACCTGGGACTGCCCTTCGACATCCACGGCGGCGGGGCCGACCTGGTGTTCCCGCACCACGAGAACGAGCGCGCCCAGTCCGAGTGCGCCTGCGACAGCACGTTCGCCAACTACTGGATGCATTCCGGTATGCTGCAGATCGCCAACGCCGAGACCGGCGAGACCGAGAAGATGTCGAAGTCGCTGAACAACTTCCTGCTGCTGCACGAGGTGCTGGAGCAGGTGCGTCCGGCGGCCCTGCGCATGCTCATGCTGCAGAGCCACTACCGCAGCCCGCTCGTGTTCGGCGAGCAGCGCGTTGCCGAGGCCGACGCGGCCCTCACGCGCATCGAGAACGCCGTGAAGGCGCTCGACTGGCTGCTGGAAACGGGCCAGCCCGAAGGCGACGATGAGGCGAGCGGCATCATCGAGGCCGAATCGGAGCTTGTGGCCGTGCTGGATGCGTCGGCCCTTGCCGACCGTGTGGCCGCTCTGCGCGATGACTTCACCACCTCCATGGACGACGACTTCAACGCTCCGGCTGCTGTGGGCGACATCTTCGCCTTCGTGAGCGACGTAAACGCCATGACCGCCGACCTCACGGCGCTCAACGGCGACACCTATCCGGCCGTGCGCGCGGCTCGCGACGTCATCGTCGAGCTCATAGACGTGCTCGGTATCGACGTGTCCGCGGCTGGTGTCGGCAACGCCTACCCAGTGGAAGTGATCGCCCTGGCCGCCGAGCTTGCCGGCTACGAGGGGAACGACCCGGAAGTGGCCGTGGCCGAGCTCTTGGAGGCCCGCGCTGCCGCTCGCAAGGAGAAGAGGTGGGCTGTGGCCGATGGCGTGCGCAACGGCCTGGCCGACTTGGGCTTCACGATCGAGGACACCCCCCAGGGTGCCCGCGTCACCTACGAGGGCTAGGCGAAAAGCCCACCCAACCAACAAGGAAACGCCCCGGCGCAGGGAGGGAAGGCGCCGGGGCGTTTTGGATTTGTCGGCGCTTGCAAGGGCGCCGACGGAGTAGGCAGCGGGGTTAGGCCATCTGCTTCACGACGTGCAGGGCCTCGGTCATAGTGCGACCGCAGGCGAAGCCGTGGAGCTGGTCGGGGTAGCAGCCGGAGAACACTGAGCCGGAGCAGTCACCTGCCGCGTACAGTCCCTCGATGGGATTGCCCTCGGTGTCAATTGCCTGGCAGTCCTTGTTGATGCGGATGCCGTCGATGGTGGTCAGTAGCGTGCCGCCCAGGGTCGCGCCGTAGAACGGAGGCGTGCGCAGCTCGGAGAGACGATAGGCCTCCTTGCCGAAGTCCGGATCCTCCTGAGCGTCGAACAGCTCGTTGTAGCGATCGCACTCGGCAAGGAAGTTCTCCTTGGCTTGGCCGGTAAAGCCAAGCTTGTCGGCCAGCTCGTCCAAAGTGTCGGCCTTCTGCAGGCGGCCGTCCCCAAGCTCTTTCTCGAAGAACTTGTCCAGGTCGTAGGAGCCGTCCTCGCCCTTGAACATCTGCACCATGTTGCGGGTCATGGCCGAGCAGCCGAGGGTATGGAAGCGCTGCACGTCTTCGCCGAAGTTGCCGTCCCACACAGACACGTAGGTGCCGCCGGGCTGCTGAGCCGCCGCATGGGGCAGATAGTCGTAGTCGGCAGACTCGTTGGCGAAGCGCTCGCCGTTCATGTTCACCTTCAAAAACGGCTGAGTGCCGGGGTTGAACTGGCCGTTGCCGGGGAACTGGGGCATGCCTGCCTCGATGGACTCCTCGGTGTAGCCGGCCACGGTGCCCGGAGCTACCAGGCCGCGGTCGAAGATCATGGTGGCGGAGGTGAGGTCCTTGGCGGCGCCGGCCCACAGCGCGGCCTTGATGCCGCCGCCGGTGTTGTTCTGGTTGTAGCCGAGGGCCGTCACCGACTGCACGGTGACCGGAGACAGCGCCGTGAGCATGTCGGGGTTGGCGGAATAGCCGCCCGTGGTAAGCAGTACGCCCTTAGCGGCGTTAACCTGCACGTAGCCGTTGGAGGTGTTGAAGATAGCACCGGTCACGCGGCCGCCCTCTTCGCGGACGAGTTTGGCGAGCTCGTGGCCGAAGGTGACTTCCTTGCCGGCCTCGTTGATGTGCTTCTCGAACAGCACGTTGCGCTCCTCAATGTCGCGCCCGCCGTTCTTGTCGCCGTAGTGGTGCTCGCAGGGGGAGACGTAGTAGGGGGTGCCGCCCATGCCGCCGGGCATGTCGAACTCGTCGGCGATGACCACGGCATCAGCGGCGGTCATGATGCCGTCGACGAACTCGAACATGTCGTTGGACTCGTCCATCCACATGCGGATGAGGCGCTGGTCGCAGTTGCCCTGGGAGTAGCGGACGATCTCGCCCATGAGGCGCTGGCGATCCACTTCCACGCCCAGCTCCTTAAAGGGACGGGTGCCCAGAGCAGCGAACCAGTGGCGGGTGGCGCCCACGGTCTCGCCCTTCTCGCAGATGATGAAGTCGATGCCCTGATCGGCGGCATAAGCGGCCGCGGCCATGCCGCCGTTGCCGGCGCCCACGATCAGAAGATCGCAGTCTCGGGTCTCAACAATGTCGCCCTCGGCAATTTCGGGCGCGCTGCCCAGCCAGTCGGCGCCGGTCTTGGCGCCCTCGGTCGTCTCGCCGGTCTCGGCCATGGGCTCGGCCTCGGATGCCGTCTTCGGAGCGCAGCCCGTAAGCCCCAGGGCCGCCAAGGCGCCCACACCTGCCACGCTGCCGATAAAGCCGCGACGCGAGATGTCCATAGATTTGCTCATGCAAGTCCCTCCTTGATTTCGCACCAGGTGGTGCAAGCCTTGCAGCGCCGACGGGGGCGGTTTTGCCCCCTCGCTTTCAGGCGCTGCCCTATGGCTTGTATCCTAGCGAGCGGCAGGGGTGCGAATCACCACCCCCGGCGGGTGTTTCCCAAGGTTGCCCCGCGCTCCCCCCGCTGGGGTGATTTGCTCAAGTTTTCCCAGTTGAAAAGCATCAAATGCTTAATTCTCGAGACAAGCCCACCCCCGATGCCCTACAATGGGCAAAATCATTTGGGAGGGAGTAGGACACGTGATAACCGAGTCGGGCTGTGTGGCGTTAAGGGCGCTCAAGCAGGGGTCAACCCTGCGTTGCCTGGCGCCCTTCGTTCTCTTCGCCATCGCAGGCTTCTCGTTGAATGCCAGCGTGTACTCCTATGTGTCGTCCTACTGCGGCATCGCGCGAGAGATTGCCACCTTTGCCAACGCCGTGGCGTTTCTCGCTCTGTTCGGCGTGTCGGTGGCCAAGCCTGCGTTCATCGACAAGCGCCTGCTGACAACGGTGGCCGTAGGGTGTCTGCTGACGGCGGCTGTGGCGCTGGAGTTCGGTCTTGCGCTGCAAGTTCCCTGGGCGACCATCGTGGGCCTCGTCTGCTCGTCGGTAGCTTCTGCTTGGGCGGCAACGCTCATCGCTTGCGCCGTGACGGCTCTGCCGACGGCCGGTGTGGCCTTGGCCAGCGTTGCTGCGGGCATGGCGTTTGGGGAAGTCGCCGTGGTCGTTCACCCGACGCTGCAGTACAACATCGGTACGGCCGAGGTGCTCCTCTGCTACGCGCTCGTGATAACGATTGCCTATCCGCGCGCCGGCGCGCTCCTCGGAGAAATCTCCTCCAGCGAGGCGCCGGCAAGCCTCGAGCTTTCCAACCCCGAGTCGTTTCTGCACCCGTCCCACGGTCTGTTCACCTGTGTGCTGCTCTTCAGCATTGCTACCGGCTACGGGCTTACCCTGGGGGAAGTGGACAACGCTCCGGCGTCCTTCGATATCAGCGCGCCGATGGTCGTGCTGGCGGCTTTGTGGATGATGCTCTCGAAGAGCCGCGAAAGAGAGGACACGCTGTTCTCGTTCTGCGTGCTGCTTGTGGTGGGCGGCTTCATCATTGCGCCTTTTACGTTCTTCAACGACCTGTCTTCGGCCAACACGCTCATCCGCATCGGCGTGCGCTGCTTCGAGATGCTCGTGTGGTTCGTGGTCATTGCTGTGGGACGCCGCAACCCGCTGGCGCTTCTGCCCACCTTCGGGCTTGTGCGTTCACTGCATGCGCTGGGCACCGATGTCGGCGCCGTGGTGGGGCATACCACCAACAACTTTGTGGGTACTAACGCCGAGACGGCCGCCATGATTGCCGCGTGCGTGCTGTTCCTGTTCGTGGCGCTTATGTGGGTGGGTTTCCGGAAGTTCAGCTTCAGCGCGGCCATCCGCGGCATTGTGAGTGTGGGCGAGGCGGCTCATGGTGCCGCGAGTAGCGAACAGGGCGCGGCAGGCGACGGCTCCGCTGCTGGCGAAGCGACCTGCGGGTCGGGTGTGAGCGAAGCGGACATGGGCGAAGCGCCGCTTGCGGAAGGGGAGGGCGCGGCACCTGTTCCCGGCGGAGAACCGCCTCGGGCCACTATCGAAGAGCGTTGTCGCGTCATCGGCCAGGTCCATGGGCTCACCGAGCGCGAGATTGAGATCTTCGCGTTTCTGGCCCGCGGCCGCAACGGCCAGTTCCTCATGGATCACTATGTGGTGTCGCGCAACACGGTGAAGAGCCACATCAAGCACATTTATGCCAAGCTTGGCGTCCATTCCCAGCAAGAGCTCATCGATTGCGTGGAGCGCGGAGAATAAGGTGGGCCGTGGCACGCCTGCTGGAGGAGGCCCGCGCCACCGCCCACAAGGAGAAGAATGGGGTTGCGGCTGACGGTGTGCGTGACGGCCCGCCCGGCTCCTCTCTGTCTTTTCGTGCGGGCGCGCATGTATGGCATAATGAGCGCCTGCTAAGGAAAGAGAGTTGAAGCGAGGGTTCCATGTCCATGTACCAGCGCGTCTTGAAGGCGCTTTGCGCCCTATTGGTTGCGTATGCCGGATGCCTGGCCATTGCTGGCTTGGCGCTTATCGGGGTGGCCGTTGCGGGGACGAGCCTCGATTTGCAAATTGACGGGGCGGCCGTGACGGGCGCGGAGGCGATAGCGCTTTGCGCGGCGGCGGGCGCGATATTCCTCGTTGTCGGTTTGCTCGATGTGATTGTGGCCATTCTCGGGTTGCGCGGGGTGAGGCGCCCCGAGGCTCTCAAGCCCTTTATCGTATGCGCTTCGATCATTCTGGCTCTCAATGTTGCCAATACGGCGTACAGCGCGGCCACGGGTGCGCTTTCGGGTAACAATCTCCTCAACTTGCTGCTGCCGCTCTTCGTTCAGGTACTCGCGCTTTTGTGCGCCGGTCACATTCGCAAAGAGCATGCCGCTGGCACGATGGCCGCGTCGCAGCCGATCGATCGCGGGCCCTCTCTCGGCTTCATGCGCGTCATCCAGGTGCTGTTCGCAATTAACATCATAGCCGTGCTGGTCAGTTGCGCCACTCTGCGCTCGGGCACCTATACCTTGGGCTTCAGCGAAGTGCTCGATATGGTGAACCTTGTGTTCGACGGCGTGAGCTTCTGGCTCATCATGCAGCGCTCGCGGGGCGCCCGCTACTGGATCATCGGTTTCTCGGCGTTCAATATCGTGGCAGGTACGATTTACAACGCGGCCACCGGCCAGTTCAATGTGCTCGATCAGCTGGGGGCGTCGGCCTTCGATATCGTGCTTCTGCTGTACTTCCTGTTCGCGAAGCGTCCGCGCCAGGTGCTGACCGTTGAGTTCACGGCGCGCCGCTGCAAGGAGCTGGTGGTGCGGGCATGGGATTTGTGGCAGCCGCGCACTTGGTCGTTCTGGCGCAGCATGATCATCTACTTCTGCCTGTTCAGCATCGTGGGCCACTGGATGGAGGCGGGTTTCTGCCTGTTCATCAAATGGGGAATCGTGCCGGGCATTTACGATCCGAATTCCGGCATTTGGCACGACTACCTGAATCCGTTCCCCGTGTACGGCGCCGGCATGGTGGCCTGCGCCGTACTGCTGTTCCCTATCAAAAATCTGCTCGAGGAAAAGCTCGGCGGCATCGCTAAGCCGCTCGTGGCCAGCTTCATAGTGAATGCGCTCGTCTGCGCGGTCATCGAGCTTGTCTTGGGGCTCACGTCGAACATGCCCGACGCCAACGGAGTGTACCCGCTGTGGGATTACTCCACCATGCCCTTCAACTTCATGGGACAGATCTGCTTGCAGAACACCCTCCTGTTCGGTGTGGTGGCCACGCTCATGACCTGGGTGGTGTACCCGGCGCTGCAGCGGGAGTACCTGAGGCTTCCCGAGTCCATGCGGCAGACGTTCTTCGTGGCCGTGCTCGTGTTCTACGCCATCGTGATCTGCCTGTACGTCATCAATATCACTCTGCCGGTGTAAGCGCTCGCCATCTCGGGGGACTCGGGCCTCGGGTCTCGCGGCCCGCCCCTCGAGTCTCGCGCTTCGAGAGATTTGCCATAGGAGTCTTCCCAAAACAGGTCAACGGCGTAACGTGGTGTCGTGTCCGAATACCGCAGGAGAAGGGAGGCGCAGTGGAACCGATCATCCAGTTGGAGCGGGCGACGAAGGACTACGGGCGCGGGCGCGGGGTGTTCAAGGTGTCCTTTGCCGTCGCCCGCGGCGAGGTGGTGGGCTTTCTCGGTGCGAACGGGGCGGGGAAGTCCGTCACCATGCGCTTGCTCATGGGGTTCGTGCGGCCCTCGTCGGGGCGGGCGCTCATCGGCGGGCGCGATTGCTTTGCCGATCGGGCCCGCATACAGCGCTCGGTGGGCTATCTGCCGGGCGAGCTGGCCTGTCCCTCCGACCTTACCGGCAGGGCGTTCCTCGATTTCGTGGCGGCGATGCGCGGCGCGCGCGATCATCGTCGGCGCGACGAGCTGACGGAGTTCTTCGAGCTCGATCCCTCTGCCCGCATTCGCTCTATGTCGAAGGGGACGAAGCAAAAGCTTGGCATCGTGGCGGCTTTCATGGGAGCGCCCGATGTGCTGCTGCTCGATGAGCCGACAAGTGGGCTCGACTTGCTCATGCAGCGCCGCTTCGTGGAATTGGTGCGGGCCGAGCGTGCGCGGGGCGCCACGGTGCTTCTGTCCTCCCACGTGCTGGGCGAGGTCGAGGGCACGTGCGACCGCGCGATCTTCATCCGGCGCGGCCACCTTTTGTCGCGGGCGCAAGCGTCCGATCTCACGCTGGACGCGACGCTTGAGCGGCTCTACGGCGCCGAGGCGCTGGGCAGGCACTGGGAAGGGGATGCGTCTGCCGCGTCTGCCGCGTTCGACTCTCCCTCTGCCGCGTCGTCGAAGGGAGGCCGCTCGTGATTCGCGCCCTTTTCACTCGCAGCCTGCGCAGCGTTGCCGTCGTGCTCGCCGTTCTGGTGGCCGTTGCTGTTATGTACATTGCGGAGGTCGCATACTTGTACGACCCGGAAGTGAGCGAGAGTTTGGCGCTCATCCAAGAGGCCATGCCCGAGCTCTTCGCGGCATTCGGCATGGCGAACGCCGCCTCCACGTTGCTCGACTTCCTCATAAACTACCTGTACGGTTTCTTGCTGACGGCGCTGCTCGTCGTACTCGCCGTTTACCTTGCCCAGCGTCTGCTCGCCGGCCCGGAAAAGGACGGGTCGCTCGCATGGCTGATTGCGGCGCCCCGCTCACGCACGGCGATTGCGCTTACGCTTGTCGCGGTGGAAGTGACGGCGGTGCTCGTCGTGATCGCGCTGTGCTGGCTCGGCGAGGTGGTCAGCTGCGAGGCGCTGTTCCCCGGCGAGCTCGATCATGCCGGGTTGGCTCGCGCAAATGGCGGGCTGGTTGTGCTCGGCCTGTTCACCGCGTCGGTGTGCTTGGCCGCGGTGTGCGTTTTCCCACGTCCCGGGCTGGGCTTGGGTGTGGGCGCGGGCGCTTGCGCGCTGTTCTTCCTCATGGGTTTGACGGGCACGGTGGGAGAGGGGCTCGCGTGGCTGGCCGACCTGTCTCCCTTCGCGCTCTTCGACGCCTATGGACTTGCCGCAGCTGAGGCAGATGCCATTGGCGGTACGGTGATTCTCGCGGCGACAACGGTGGTGTTGAACGCGGTGGCGGTCGTCGTCTTCGCCCGCCGCGATTTCAGCCTTTAAGAGAGCGCGGCGCAGGTTCTAGCTGGCCGAAGGCGCAAGGTGCTCGGGCTTGTAGGCCCAGCTGCGCAAGATGTCGCACCACGTTCGATAGGCGGCCATGAAGTCGTCCATATCGATGGGCGCACGATCGGACAATCGTTGGTGCAAATATCCGTCGCCGAGCATGATGAGCATGTCCAGCACTTCGCGAGGGTCGACCTCGTCGCGGAAGCGGCTGAAGTCGACGTTCTTGAAGAACCGCTCGAACATGGCGTCTACCTGGCGAGTCGTCCAGCCCGCCATGAGGTCGCGAATATCGGCGTGGTCGGCGTAGAAGGCGCGAATGGAGAACTCCAGCGCCCACGGCCACCGTTTGAGCGTTGCCAGCTTTCGCTCCCCGGAGTACAGCATCAGCTCGAAGAAGTCGTCGATGGCGTAGAAATCGTCGTCGACGACCCAGCGCACGGCCTGCTCCATCAGGTAATCGACGGTGCGCAGGTACAAGGTGCGCTTGTTGCGAAAGTAGAAGAATAGAAGCCCCTTGGAAATGCCGGCGCTTCGGGCGATGTCCTCGGTCGAAGCGTCCTTGTAGCTGTGCTGTCCGAAAGCAGCCACCGAGGCCCGCATCATCGCTTCGCGTCGCTCTTCGGGCAGTGAGTCGAAATCGCCTTGGCGCGTCGTGGTTTTCAAAGGTCGCACGGTCGTCTCGCCTTCTCTCGCTTTTTCGCGGAGCATTCTCGGGGTATCCCGCTTAGGGTGTCTCACGGCCAACCGTTGCTGACCGGCGAGTCAGCCATTTTACCCTATTGACTTATTGGGAGAAGGGGGGCGGCATCCCGTTGCCCGGGGCCGCTCGCAGCGTCTACGCGCTCTCGGCTTCGTGCGCTGTCGCTTCTGTGAGCTCGGCCAAGCGCAGATAGATGATGGAGCGGACGAGCGTCGCCAAATCGTTCAAGTTGAAATCGGCGCCCTGGCTGCGGGCGCCGAGCGGGCTCGTCGTCGCTCTCGGTGCGGTCATGATGCTCGGCAGTGTGCTTAAAGCTCAGATAACTCAGAAGAAGGCTGCGAAAACAGAAGTACTCGCGTAGAATGGGGGCATGGAAGAACAGATCGACATGGAGCTTTTGGCGCCGGCGGGCGGCATGGAGCAGCTGCGGGCCGCCGTGCGGTTCGGAGCCGATGCGGTGTATTTGGCGGCCGACCGGTTCGGCATGCGGGCCCGGGCGGCGAATTTCCGCTTGGACGAAATTCCCGCTGCGGTGGCCTTCGCCCACGACCACGGTGTGAAGGTGCACGTCGCTTGCAACATCCTCATGCATCCTGACGACATCGACGAGTTGCCGGCGTTCTTCCGCGCCATGGACGCAGCCGGAGTGGACGCCTTCATCATCGGCGATTTGGGCGCCTTCGCCGTAGCCGGCGAGGTGGCTCCGAGGGTGGAGCGCCATGTGAGCACCCAGGCCTCGGTGGCCAATGCGGCGGCAGCTCGGGTGTGGCATTCCCTCGGCGCGAGCCGGGTGGTGTGCGCCCGCGAGATGTCGCTCGCCGATATCGCCCGCCTGCGTCAGGACGCGCCGCCTGATCTGGAGATAGAGGCCTTCGCCCACGGCGCCATGTGCATGGCCGTCTCGGGCCGGTGCCTCATCAGCAGCTATCTCACCGGCCGCTCGGGCAACAAGGGCCATTGCACCCAGCCCTGCCGCTGGAGCTACCAGCTCGGCACCGCCGTTTCTGAAAAGTTCGCGCCGCCGGAAGCTCCTACGGAATTCCTTCTGGAAGAGGAGAAGCGCCCCGGCGAGTTCTTCCCCATCGAGGAGGACGACCGCGGCACCTTCATCATGAACGCGAAGGACATGAACATGCTCGCGCATCTGCGCGAGCTGGCCCGCGTGGGAGTTGATTCCATCAAGATCGAGGGCCGCAACAAGAAGGCCTTCTACGTGGCCAGCGTCGTGGGCGCTTACCGCCGCGTGCTCGACGGCGAGCCGCCGGCGGCGGTGGCCGACGAGCTGTTGGCCGTTTCCCACCGTCCCTACGGCACCGGCTTCTACTTTTCCGAGGCCGAGCAGGCTCCCGCTTACGACGGTTACGAACAAGAGACCATGCACGTTGCCGATGTCTCAGCGTGCCGGGACGGTTTCCTCTATGTGCTGTGCCGCAACCGCTTTGCGGAAGGAGACGAACTGGAGATCCTCGCGCCGCACGAACCGAGCCGTCCGCTCATCGTGCGCGATCTGCACTGGCTTTCCATCTTCGGTCCCGACAACCACGACGAGGACGCCCCCGCCACTGCGGGGGAGGCCCTTGCCCGCGCCACCGCCGCCGATTGGGAAGCCGCCGCCGTGGCCAACCGCTCCTGCAACCTCTACCGCATTCGCTTGGCCGCAGCATCCGATGGGGCTGCATCCGGCACGTCCGACACGTCCAGCGCGTCCGACATGCGCGACGCGTCCAACGTCTCCGTCGCGTCCGACATGCGCGACGCGTCCAACGTCTCCGTCATGTCCGACACGTGCGGCGCTTCCGGTGGTTCCGCGCCATGCGCCCCTTCTCTCAGCGCTCACGTGTCCGAAGGCTCCTTCCTTCGCAAGCGCACCTTCCGCCGTTCCGCCCGCCACGGCTAGGCCGTCAGCAATTTCTTCTTCGTCTCGGAGAGAAAAAAGCGAGCTGTTAGGGTTTGCCTATGGGAAGCGAAGGGCCGTTGAGAATCAAATAAATGTAATCATTTTAATAATAAATGAAATTCGTTTTTCAAGACGAATAGATCCGACAGGGTTCCGGCAGCAAACCCTAACAACTCGAAAATATCGTCCTCGGACGGGTGAAAAATTGTTGGGGCTCAAACGAGTGAAAATTTTTTCCGGGCCCGTGATCAATCGCGAAGTTGGCGGCGCCGCGCGCAAGAGCCGACTCCGATGGCGAGGGCCATCGCGGTGACGAGCACCGCCGCCCCGACGGCTCGATCGCCGGTCTCTGTCAGGCGGTGTGGGCCCTTGCCGGTCTCCTCGCTCGGGGCTTCGCCGTCCTCCTCGCGCCGGGATTTCGCCGCACCCGAAGGCTTATATCCCACTGCGAGCCCTCCTCGCTTTCGCGGACTATTTCCTCTACTGCGGCGTAGCGCTGGTCCGCCGGAAGTTTCACCGGGTCTTTCAGTTCCAAGGTGTGGCAGCCGGGTTGCTCCAGGACAAAGGACTCTTCGGCTGCGAGTTTGCCGTCAGCGGGCACCTCGTCGCCATCGTCGAGGAGATACACGCGCACGGTTGCTACGACCGGTGCGTACATTGTGAAGAGCGTGGTGGCCCGCAAGAGTTCCGGCCCCTTGGCGGTAAAGACGTCGGCCGCCGCTGCGAGCTCATTTGAGTTGGGGATCAGGCCCGCTTCTGCCCAGCCCAGGTAAGTCGTACTGGCGATTGAAGTCGTAGCTCTCCTCGACGGGCGTGACGTGCCATGAGGCGAAATTGCCAAGGGATCGGTCGTAATAGGACACCCAGAAAAAGCCGGAGCCGTTCTTGTCGGGATCGATGTCGCCATCGGAAAGCGGCAGCCCCCAGGGGGAGGCCCAGTAACTGTGATATCCCGTATCTGCGGCGTACATTTGGGCCGAGCCCCAGCTGTTCTTCGCAAGCCACGCGCCGTTTCCGTCGGGCGCGCCCGCTTGGCCGGAGAAGTTGGACGCCGGATAGTCGTCGTCCCAGCCCACGATGGTCACGACATGATTGGCCTGGTAGGGATCGGCGTCGTTGTACTGGCACCATTCGTTGTAGTTCGTGAACTCGCCGGTGCCCGCATCGTCCGGGAGGCTCTGCTCGGCCGCGATTCCCACCTCGACGGCTCCTGTTTCGACGAGCGCCCGCTTGATGCCGTCGTTGGCCTCGGCGTCGAAGTGGTCGAATGTCAGTTTGCTTTCACCGTCGGCGATCTCCTCGCGGAACACCGAGGGCTCGTCGAGCCATACCAGGTCGCTCACGCGGTAGCCCGTGACCTCGAAAGCTCGCGAGACGTTCTCGTCCAGGCTCCAATCGGCGTCATAGGTGATGTCGAAATCCGACCAGTCGTCGTTGTCGGTGGCGAAGGCGAGGCCTTCTCCCTCAAGGGGGCGCTGGAATGTGTAGGGGATCTTTTCCTCGGTCGTCAAGCTCTGCCACGCGAACATCTGCACGGGCAGCGTGATGGAATTGGCGCCCGTTAACTGATTCGCGCCCGTTCGGGGCTCGATGTAGAGCCCCTCTCCCGCCTGCCCGGGTGCCGACGCCTCGCTTTGGCGGCGAAGGCGTACCAGACGATGGCGACGGTCGCAAGGGGACGCCCTGCATGCGAGTGCCCTTGGGACGCTCGCATGCAAGAGCGCGTCCGAGGCCGGGGCGTGTGCGGGTTACGGTTGTGGAAGGCCATGGCTCTCCTCAGGCCATCGGCTTTCTCTCGGGGGGATTACGAAACGATCGCCGTCGCGACTGCTTTTTCTGCTACGGCTATCTTCTCATGGATGACGCGCGCTGATAGGCGGGATGTCGGTTTTTCTCGTCATCCCCCGAGCATCCATGCTAGGATGCTCGCAAAACAGATGGAGCGGGAAGGGATGCGATGATCACCGTCGGCGATGTCATGAATATGAGGGCCTTCGACAGCATTTGGCTGGCGACTCCCTGCGACGGGGCGGCCGCGCGTGAGGTTACGGGCGTGGGCACCCTCGATCACGAGCCGTTCACGGGCGGCTACGAGGTGTTCACCCAGGGCGAATTCGTGTTCACCACGCTGGGTTTCGCCGGCGTGCACCCCGATCTGGCCGAAGAGGCGCTGCTTGCGCTCATCGAGTGCGGCGTGGCGGCGGTGGCCGTGAAGCCCGTGGTGCTGAAGGAGCTGCCGCCCACGGTGGTGCAGGCTTCGGCTGCGCGGGGCGTGCCCGTGTTCTTCTACGAGGGGCGCTATATGGAACGGGTCATCGCCGACCTCATGAACCTGCTCGACGACGATGCCGCCGAGTGGGAGCGCAACCACCTGATCGACCTCATTCTGGCGCCCTCCGACGAGCACGCCGTGCGCTCTACGTTCTTCACCATCGCAGGGGTCACGGGAGCCACCATTCAGTGTTTGGCCATACGCCCCGTCACCGACGACGGGGCATCGTTGCGCGCATTGCAGAAGGTGGTGGAAGGGGTGCTTACCGACTATGGTGAGCGCTGGGACGACGTCGAGCGCACGTTTGTGTGCCGCTACCGCGAGATGCTTCTGGGGTTCGTCTCCTTCAAGAGGCCCCCGCTGAAGGCCATCGCTATCTCCGATGCCGACCTGGCGAAATGCATCGCCACGGCCGGCCCCTTGGTATGCGGCATCAGCCAGGAGGTGAGTCTGGGGGAGGGGGATCTGGCGGTGCGGCAGGCCATGGCCGCCCTGCGCACGGCCGAGCGCGAGGACGCGGGCATCGTGCGGTGGACCACCCTGCGCTTCGACGCTTTCCGAGCGGCGGCCCGAAGCGACCGCCTGTACGCCCGCGCCGCCGACCTTCTGCGCTCGCTTCTGTTCGATTACGATGCTGAGCACGATGCCGACTTGGGTGCGACGGCCGAGGCGTTCGCTGCCGCCTATGGCGAGGTGAGCCGCACGGCCGAGGCGCTGTTCCAGCACCCGAACACCGTGCGCTACCGCCTGAAGAAGATAAAGGAGGTCCTCTCCGTGCAGGACGCGACCGACCGCGAACTGGCGGCGTTGCTCGCGCTGGCGTACCTGACATAGCTCGGCTCCCGCATCATTGGGGCTATCGGCGCGAGGGAGGGGGCATGCTGTTTCTTTCATCGTCGCGAAGCCGATCTTGCAGACGATAATCTTGTGCAACTGCACAAATAGAAGCGCATGGGTTCATCCGATCGACCAAACGATGACCTTTATCGTGGGCCTAAACTAGGCGCCGTCGAAAGGAGAACCACCATGAAACTGTTCAACGACCAGGCCGCAGCCGCCGTTGCTTCCCTTGATTCCGCCGACGCCGCTTACTGCGCCAAGCTGGAGCAGCGCTTCGCCCATATGGGCATCAGCTCAAAGGCCGCCTCCAGCGCCGTGCAGTCGCTTGTCGAGGCCGATGCCGTGCCCCAGGTTGGCGTCTGGGCCGCCCTGCCCTCCGCGTTCAAGGGCCTTTTCCAGAAGAAAACCGAGGTGAAGCCTGTCGCCTCCGAGGCGTTCGAGGCTTCTCTGTCCGAAGCGCTCGCCTAGGTTCGTCGCAGCAGACGCCTCCGCTTCGCCGCATGGTGCCACCTCTTCGTCGGCCCCGTGCTGCCGCGCTTGCATCTGCCGCGCGATCGCCTGGTGCGCTGAGTCACCGACTCTCAAGCCTTGCCGGCTGCCAATTTCCCACCCAGGGCAGCCTCGGTTTTCCCAAACGCAAAGCGACCCCGCCAAAGTCGGCGGGGTCGCTTCAAGTAAGCTCAAGTAAGCTCAAGTAAGTAAGAGTAGGTCGGGAGTTGGCGGAGGTGGTGCCGCGCGCAGTTCATTGAAGTGCATTAGGAAATGTCGGAACCCTCGACGAGCCCTGCACTTCAATGCTGTTTGAGCACGGTGCCCCCTCCGCCAACTCCCGACCGGAGGAAGCACGGTACCCCTCCGCCCTTCCCGCAACCGGACAGAGCACGGTGCCCCCTCCGCCAACTCCCGACCGGACAACCAGGGTTAGTCCTCAACCTCCACGAGCTCGATGTCGAAGTTCAAGTCCTTGCCCGCCAGCTCATGGTTCATGTCGAAGGTGACAATGCCGTCTTCGATGGACTGCACGAACACAGGGAAGGGCTGGCCGCCCGGGCCCATCATGTAGACGGTCTGGCCGACGGGCAGCTGGTCGGCGTTGGGGATCTGATCCACGGGCACCTTCTGCACCATGGCGTCGTCGCGCTCGCCATAGGCCTCGGCGGCGGGGATGTGCACGGTCTTCTTCTCGCCCACGGCCATGTCCTCCACGGCGGCGTCGAAGCCGGGGATCATCTGGCCGGCCATGCAGACGAACTCGATGGGCTCGCCGCGGTCCACGGACGAATCGAACTTGGTGCCGTCGTCCAGCGTGCCGGTGTAGTGCACCTTGACCTTCTTGCCTTTGTTGCTCATGGGAGCTCCTTTCCAAAAGATGTGCGCTTAAGTCTAGCGGAAGGGGGCGTGCGGGGCGGGGAAGGGGCGCAACCTGCTCCAAGTTGTCATAAACGGAGCTTTTTGCCTTCGGGACGGCTCCAGTGGGGGTATGATGAAAACAACAACGAAAAAGCTCAACTTTGTGCATATGCTCAAGAAAGAGCCGAATACGCAACGGGCATAGAGGAAGGAAGTTTCTATGGGCTATCGAGCGGGAGTTGTGGGAGCGGCCGGTTTCGCCGGCATCGAGCTGGTGCGCCTGCTGTCGCGCCACCCTGAGTTCGATTTGGCGGCGGCAACCTCCGACGCGCTGGCGGGAACGCCCATTGCGAAGGCCTATCCCGCCTTCACCGGGGTAACCGATCTCGCGTTCTCCACCCACGAGGATACTGATTTCTCTGCCTTCGACGTGGTGTTTCTGGCTGTGCCCCACAAGGCGGCCATGGGCATGGCGCCCGACCTTATGGCCGCCGGCGTCACGGTCGTCGACCTGTCGGCCGATTTCCGCCTGAAGGATCCGGCCATTTACGAGAAGTGGTACGCGCCTCATACGGCCACCGATCTTCTGGCCCAGGCCGCCTTCGGACTGCCCGAGCTCACGGGCGACGAGTTGGCCGCCGCGGCCGAGCGCCGCGCTGCC
>OLSI01001106.1_pt1 | contig 19599 bp, 19 predicted proteins | sample 1672661 | NCBI WGS metagenome assembly OLSI01 (sample SAMEA3136711, study PRJEB25190) | human gut metagenome | biome: human gut; feature: human-associated habitat; material: faeces | place: Austria | collected 2013 | reverse complement strand
CGGCGCAAAACCATTGTCCACCGGACAATGTGCGCCCTGCCGGAGGCTATATCAGATGTATGCAGTAAAAGTATATGAGGCGTATATCACAACAAGATTAAAAGAAAAGAGGATTATCATGAATAAAAAATATCTCCCTGGAGAACTGGCTCTTTGCATCGTACTGATCATCAACAGTCTTGGAGTGTGCCTGATGGCAAAGAGTGGCTTTGGAATTTCAACGATTTCATCTGTGCCATTTGTATTCAATAAAGTATTTCCGGCACTGTCGTTTGGAACATGGAATTACATTTTCCAGACAATGCTCGTATTAACACTTATGATTTTAAAGAAAGCATTTTGTTTCGAATATATCTTTTCCTTTGTTGTAGGAATCGGTTTTGGGAAAATGATTGATGTCCACGATGCGTGGCTGGCACTTCTGCCAAATACAATGGCGTTAAATGTACTGTATTTTGCATTGGGATTTTTGATTATCGGCTTTGGAATCGCACTGGCGAATCGCTGTATGCTTCCGATTATTCCGACGGATACATTTCCAAGGGATATGTCAGAGATTCTGAACAAACCATATAAATATGTGAAGACCACATTTGACTTGTGTTGTCTGACTACAACACTGGTACTTTCCATTGGAATCCTTCATGGACTTCACGGCGTAGGAATCGGAACAGTACTCTGCGCATTCATCACAGGAAAGACCGTATCCATGTTTCAGAAAGTGTTAGATGACCATGTTATATTCTATCGCGCGGTAATTCGTCCGACGAAGCCGGAGATATCCGGAATTTAAAAGAGACTTAACGATTTGAAATAGGATTATTTTTCTTTTTTTAATTGTAGATGGTAATCTTGAATGATATCCGCAAGTGTAACTGTTTTCATACTGTCTGCCAGTGCAGATTCGAATTTGCAATAAGACATCTGTAAAGTCTCCTGGATATTACGTCCGACAGGACACAGTTTAGAAGCCTTTGTGTGTATGTGAAAGATGTCTTGACAAAAATGTGGTTTTACAGCATTGCAGATTCTGAATACAGTAATTTTTTCAGGGGGCAGTTTCAGGGTCGCGCCACCTGTACCACTTTTTACATTAAGAATTTCATCTTTTTTTAAAGCACTTATTATGCTTCGTATTGCTACAGGATTTGCTCCTGTTGACAGGGCAATTTTTTCGCTCGTAATCTTATCTGTTTTTCCAAATTCACTGATTAATATCAGACAATGAATTGCCAGAGAAGCTTTTATTGATAATTGCATATTTCAATACCTTTCCTTTGATTTTAATTAAGTCTTTCAAATTTATTTCTAAGTGTAATATATCATAATTATCTATAGGTGTAAATGTTGACATTACATCTGGAAAATAATACACTAGATGTAAGTTTTTAAATTACATCAAAGGAGCAGAGAATATGAAAACATATCAAGTTGTAGAGATTACTTTTAGCCCTACGGGGGGAACAAAGAAAGTTGCAAATCAGATTAGTCATGCATTAGGAACAGTTACAGACACTGTAAATTTAAATTGTCATGATGTCAATTTTTCAGATGTAAAAATTGTAACGGATTCCCTTGTAGTCATTGCGGCACCTGTATTTGAAGGGGTTATTCCAGATACTGCAATTGAAAGAATCAAGCAGATATCTGGAAACTCTGCTAAGTGCGTAGTGGTTGCGGTATATGGAAACCGTGCATATGATGATGGGCTGATTCAATTAAAAGATACGGCACAGTTGTGTGGATTCCATGTTGTTGCTTCTGTTGCAGCTGTTGCAGAACATTCAATTATGCGCCAGTTTGGTAGTGGAAGACCGGATGAAGAAGACAAAGAAGAACTACAGGGATTTGCCGAAAAAATACTAAAAAAATTATCGGAAGAGACGAAACAGTATTCGGATTATTATGTACCAGGCAGTCATGAATACAGACGCCTTGGTAATTTTAATCTTGTACCCAAAGCAAATCACACCTGTACATGTTGTGGCAAATGTGCCGATGCCTGCCCGACAGGAGCCATAGATAGGAATGATATTCAAAACACAGACAGCAGCAGATGTATCAGTTGTATGGGATGTATCGCTGCCTGTCCAAAAGGCAGTCGGAGGTTACCGGCTACATTTTTGAAGATTGCGTCTATGAAAATGAAAAAACATCTATCTGGTCGAAAATCGAATGAGATTTTCTTATAATTTCGATAGTTCAGAGATAAATTTACATAGCAAAAACCCGTTAGTCTTTCGACCAACGGGTTTTTGTTGTTGTTATAGTTATCTAAAGGAATGAGAGTAAGTGCTTTCGCACTTTATGAGGGGGAGATAGTTGATTTATGTCTCTCTCAACTATCTGATTTTATTATATCCAAGAATTATGTCTAAAATATGTTAAAACAATAAAACAAATCTGAAATTTCTTATGAAAACCTTAAGAAAACAGGAAAGAGGGTTAAGAAATAGAAAATGGTTATGTGTGTTCGCTGTCCGATTATATAGAGTATAAATAAGCGTAATTCAGTAAATGTAAAATGCCGAATATAAACAATAGAAAATACCAATATATTTCTCTATATATGCTAAAAATCAATTTGCCAATATAATACGAGGGGGGGGGGTAATATCTATATATTGAACAAATAAATCAAAATTGTATTATACGTAAGGAGGAAAAAATGAAAAGAAGAGCACTTGCATTAATGTGTGCAGGAATTCTTGCTGTTGGAATGCTTACCGGCTGTGGAAGCAAATCTGACAAAAAAGACAGCACAGAAACGACTACAACAGCAAAAACAGAAAGCGATGGAACATTTACGGTGGCATTAAATTATATGCCGACATCATTGGAGCCTAATACAGCCAGTGATGATCAGACATCCGTAGTTCGTCCGATTTATGAGCCACTTTGGGCAGAGACAAAGGACGGAATGGAATATTATCTTGCAGATAAGCTTGACATTTCCGATGACGGAAAAACCTATACCATTCATCTGAATGCTGAGGCAAACTGGAGTGACGGAGAACCTATCACAGTTGACGATATTTTATTTACTATGCAGTATCAGGGAAGAAAGTCCGGTGGAAAATCTTCCTATAATACAATTAACAAACAGGATGTTACATTCAACAAAATTGATGATAAAACACTGGAAGTTGTATTACCAGAGGCATATGCTACATATACAGCAGCAATCGGAAGAATGATGATTTATCCATCTCATGCATTTGATAATGATTATACAAAAGTAGAGGGAAGCGGATACTTCAATTCCACAGATATGGCAACATCCGGCGCATATACAGTATCTGAAATCAATGATGATAGCGTTGTATATACAGCTCGTGATGATTATTACAGAGGTACCCCAAGTGTTAAGAAAGTCATTATGAAGACAATTGGTTCCGGAAGTACAAAACAGGTTGCTTTTGAAAATGGTGAGATTTCTTATATGAGAATTACGACACCAGAAGAGCTGAAAAAATATTCTGATGATGACAATTACAACATCAGTTCTTTCTCAGAGGCAAGACTGAACTACCTGCAGATTAACCCTTATGGACCTGCAAAAGATAAACTGACTGCAGAGGCAAGAAAAGCACTTTTCCTTGCTATCAATCCAGATGAAGTGATTGATACTGCATATGGAAGTGATGAGCTTGCAACAGTAGCAAACAGTCTTCTGACACCAGATCAAGCATTTTATAACAAAGACTGTAAAGGTTATGAATTCAACCTTGAAGAAGCCAAGAAGCTGGCAAAATCTTCAGGAATTGAAGGAACAACTTTGAAATACATCTACAATGCTGACCGTCCGAACATGGAAGAGGTTGCTACAGTTCTTCAGCAGCAGCTTGCAGAAATCGGAGTAACACTTGAAGTTGAAGGAATGGATTCCAACGCATTCTTCCAGAGATTCTTCGCACTCAGCTTTAAAACTGGTGAAGAGACAATGTGGGATCTTGGTACAAATGGCTGGGATTCTGAGAGAGGAAGCAATCTTGGACAGGCTTACAGCTATATCAACAACAGCAGTAAAGCATGGGGATTCAGTGATGAGGCAGGAGCTCTTGCAGCACAGATTAATGGAACGCCAGATACAGCACAGGCTCAGGAGTTAGCTAATCAGTTGCAGGATATGACACTTGAGGAGTGCTGGGAGTACCCACTTACATATACAAATTATGTAATGGTATCTCAGAAAAATGTATCCGGTCTTGGTACAGTGCCGATTGTGCCAGAATTTATTGATTACACAGCAATCAAGGTAGAATAAGGATAAAGTCAGGAACGAATAAAACGCAGACGGAGAGGGACTGCCGCACAAGGGAGAATTGTGCTGTAGTCCCTTTTTAGAAAGAGGAAAACAAATATGGCAAAATATTGTGCGAAGAAAGGAATACAGTTAATTATCGTAATGATTCTGATATCATTTTTTTCTTTTGCGGTTATTTACGCGGCGCCAGGAGATGTATCTTCTATGTATATCAATGAGCAGATGTCAGATGAAGAAAAAGAAGCTGTAAAAGAAACACTTGGAGTAAATAAAAGCATGCCAGAACAATACTGGAGCTGGGCAAAAGAAGTATTGAAAGGTAATTTTGGAATATCTTATGCAAACCATACATCTGTTACAGAACAGATCGTAAAACGTCTTCCAGCGACTCTGGAACTTATGGGCGCAGCATTGGTACTGTCTGTTTTACTTGCGATTCCACTTGGTTTATGGGCAGGATACAGGAAAAATACATGGATTGACAATGCAATCAGTGGACTTTCTTATATTGGAATGTCGATTCCGTCCTTTTGGCTGGGAATGGTTCTTATCATTGTATTTGCTGCCAAAATGCATATATTACCGTCATCTGGTATGCATACAGTTGGAGAAAATTCAATCATAGATACCATAAGACATATGATTCTCCCGTGTATTACACTGAGCCTGTCTAATCTTGCAGTATTTATCCGGTATATCCGTTCTAATACAATCGGGCAACTGGGGGAGGAATATGTACTGGCGGCGAAAGCAAAAGGCACAACTGGGGGAAAGCTATTAAAACGTCATATTTTAAAGAATACGCTGCTTCCGATTATCACACTTCTGGGAATGAATCTGGCAACTATAGTCTGTGGTTCATTTATTATTGAAAGTGTATTTGGATGGCCGGGAATTGGAACACTTGCAATGACCGCGATAGGTACAAGAGATTATCCGGTAATTATGGCATATGTTATGATGTCAGGAATTATTCTGGTCGTAGGCAATTTTATTGCAGACATTTTATATGCATTTGCAGATCCAAGAATTAAGAGGGAGGATATGGCGAATGGTTAATGATAAATTTAAAAGAATTGAAAAGAAAAAAAAGGATGCCTTGATTTCCTATGATCATAGTATTTGGAAAGATATAAAAAAAGAAATATTGTCAAATAAAGTTGCGCTTATAAGTATGATAATATTGTTGATTATTATTGTAGCATCATTATTGGCTCCATTAAGTCCATATGATCCGAATAAAATTGACGTTGCGGATAAATTGCAGGGGATTTCTTCAAAACATTGGTTTGGAACGGATGAATATGGACGTGACTATTTTACAAGAGCATTATATGGAGGTAGGATTTCGCTAATGGTAGGTTTCTGTTCTATGATCATGACTATTATCATCGGTACAGTAATTGGTGTTACATCAGGATATTTAGGCGGCAAGGTTGATATGCTGCTGATGCGATTTACTGATATTTTTCTTGCGCTTCCAAGTATGTTGCTTATGGTTGTATTGAATACGATTTTGAGACCGAGCCTTGTTACATTGATTGCTGTGCTTAGTCTGTTTTCCTGGGCGCAGGTTGCCAGGATCACTAGGGCAGAGACGATGTCCGTGAAAGAAAGGGATTTTGTGACAGCCGCAAAAAATCTTGGAGCCAGTGGTTTTAGAATTGCAACGGAGCACATTATTCCGAACATTATGGGACCTGTTATTGTTGCGGCCAGCCTTGGAATTGCCAATGCAATTCTTATGGAATCTTCCTTAAGTTTCTTGGGACTTGGAGTACAGATACCACAAGCTTCCTGGGGAAGTATGCTGCAAAGTGCACAGGGGCATATTCTCGATGATCCAATGCTGGCTGTATTTCCAGGAGTTCTGATATTATGTACTGTGTTAAGTTTTAACTTGTTAGGCGATGTGCTCCGTACAGCATTGGAACCTAAAATTGTAAAATAAGGAGGTAGATAAAGATAATATGAAAGCATTATTGAAAGTGGAAGACTTATCCGTATCCTATTTTACGTATGCAGGAGAAGTCCATTCTGTAAGAGGAATTTCATTTGAAGTGGAAGAAGGAAAGACAACTGCACTTGTAGGAGAATCAGGATGCGGAAAATCGGTAACCGCAAAATCCTTATTGGGTCTGATTGAAAAGCCTGGAAAAGTAGGAGATAAAAGCCGTATTATTTATCAAGGAAAAGAGATCACCGGATATACAGAAAAAGAATGGAATGAATTTCGTGGAAAAGAATGTTCTATGGTATTTCAAGACGCACTTGTTTCTTTAAATCCAACTGTAAAAATCGGAACTCAGATTGAAGAAAATCTTTTGAATCACGAAAAAAGTATATCAAAAGTTGAGATGAAGAAAAGAGCGTTAAATATGCTAAAACTCACAGGTATTCCAGATTCGGAAAGTTGCATGAAGAAATATCCACATGAATTATCCGGAGGAATGCGACAGAGAGTCATGATTGCATGTGCAATGATTACAAATCCAAAACTGTTAATTGCAGATGAACCTACAACAGCTCTTGATGTAACCATTCAGGCACAGATTATTGCACTTATGGAAGAACTCCAAGAAAAGCTTGGAATGTCAATCATTATCATTACACACGATCTTGGAGTAGTAGCTGACATGGCAGATGAAATCATAGTTATGTATGCCGGAGAAATTGTAGAAAGAGGAACTGCAAGGGACATTTTTTATAATCCGGAACATCCTTATACATGGGCACTTCTCCAATCAGTTCCAAGATTAGATAGTGAAGATAAGGGAATTTTAAACACAATAGAAGGAAATATTCCTGACATGATAAAACCACCTAAAGGTTGTAGTTTTTGTGGAAGATGTCCATATGCCATGCAGATTTGTGAAGAACAGGCTCCACAGACAACGCAGATAACAGATCAGCATAGTGTAGCATGCTGGCTTATGGATGACAGAGCAGACCGTACAAATGTACCATTTGGGAGGAAAAATTTATGATAGAAAATACCGTGGAATTAGAAGTAAAACATCTAAAAAAATATTTTCCGGCAAGTCATAAAAGAGTGTTAAAAGCAGTGGATGATGTTTCTTTTACCATTCACAAAGGAGAAACATTTGGAATTGTAGGAGAGTCAGGTTGTGGAAAGACAACTTGCGGAAAAACATGTACAAGTATTTTAGAAAAAACTGATGGTGAAGTTTTTTTCCAGGGAAAAGATGTCCATAATATGACAAAGGCTGAAAAAAATACATTTACACAAAAAGTGCAGACGATATTCCAAGACCCGTATGCTTCACTGGATCCTCATCAGAAAGTGTATCAAATTGTAAGTGAAGGAATTCGAATTCATCATTTAGCAAAAGACAAAGAAGATGAGAAGAAAAAAGTTATGGAATTGTTAGAGATGGTTGGACTGAACGCAGAACATGCGACACGAAATGTGCACGAATTTTCTGGAGGCCAGAGACAGAGAATAGGAATTGCAAGAGCATTGGCCGTGAATCCAGAATTTCTGTTCTGTGATGAGCCGATTTCAGCACTTGATGTTTCAATTCAAGCACAGATTATGAATCTTTTGATGAAATTACAAAAAGAACGCAATTTAACCATGCTTTTTATAGCTCATGATCTGGCAATGGTGAAACATATTTCGGATAATATTGGAGTTATGTATCTTGGAAAGCTAGTAGAGATATCACCAGCATCACAATTATATGAACAGCCATATCATCCATATACGCAGGCTTTACTGGAATCTATTCCGATTGCAGATCCAGGTCTTGCAAAAAGAAAGGGCAGACATTTCCTTCAAGGAGATGTGCCAAGTCCGGTCAACCCGCCAAAAGGATGCCGTTTTTGTGGACGTTGCAGCAAATGTATGGACATTTGCCATGAAACATGCCCGGAATTAAAAGAGATTTCCAAAGACCATTGGGTGGCATGTCATCTATACGATGAATAAGATAGATGTTATAATTTTTCCATAAATAGTTTTTTCAATATTAAAACAAGTATGAGACAGGAGAGGAATAAAATGAAATACGATTTTACGAGTATTATTGACAGAAAAGGAAAGGATGCAATCGCGGTAGATGTATTACCAAATCTTCTTGGCCCGAATAATCCGATTCAGGTAAGAGACGGTCTTGACATGATTCCAATGTGGATTGCGGATATGAACTTCCCGGCTTTACCGACGATCACTGAGGCAATTATCGAGAGGGCAAAACATCCCACTTACGGATATTTTAAGACAAGAGATGAATATTTTGACAGTATCATCAGATGGCATGAGGTGAGAAATCATGTAACAGGTCTTGAAAAAGAGCATATTGGTTATGAAAATGGAGTTCTTGGAGGTGTTGCAAGTGCGCTTCATGTGCTTTGCTCTCAGGGAGATCATGTACTTGTTCATGCACCGACATATATTGGATTTACGGGAACGCTCAACAACAACGGATATCACATTGTGCACAGTAATCTGAAAAAAGATGAGGAGGGAATCTGGCGCATGGATTTTGAAGATATGGAAGAAAAAATCGTGAAAAATAAAATTCATGCAGCTATTTTCTGCTCACCGCATAATCCGACCGGACGTGTCTGGGAGCGCTGGGAGATTGAAAAAGCAATGGAACTTTATGCAAAATACGATGTGACAGTCATTTCTGATGAAATCTGGTCTGATATTATTCTGGACGGACATCAGCATATTCCGACGCAGTCTGTTTCAGAAGATGCAAAGAACCGTACAGTAGCACTCTATGCGCCTTCCAAAACATTTAATCTGGCGGGACTGATTGGCAGTTATCACGTTATTTATAATCGGACACTCAGGGAGCGCATTGTAAAAGAATCCTCTCTGTGCCATTATAATTCGATGAACGTGCTGTCCATGTATGCGCTGATCGGTGCATACAAACCGGAAGGCTACGAGTGGGTGGACGAACTCAGACAGGTCATCGGAGAAAATGTGACATATGCCTGCGATTATATTGACGAGCATTTCGAAGGTGTGCATGTATACAGACCACAGGGAACATATATGCTTTTCATTGACTGTGAAGAGTGGTGCAAGGCTCATGGAAAAACTGCAGAGGAACTGTTGAAAATGGGCTATGAGGCAGGAGTGTTCTGGCAGAGTGGAAAAGCATTTCATGGAGAGTGGTATATCCGTATGAACCTCGCACTGCCGAATTCTAGAGTGAGAGAAGCATTTGACAGACTGGATAAATATGTATTTAACGCATAAGATTTCTTGAAACTATAGATAAATAAAATATCTCGATGAATATATTATAAATACCAATTTGTCCGATATTAATAAAGAGACTACAATAAAAATTATATCAGCTAGGAGATACGATATAATTTTCCGTGCATAATTATATGTTGAGGAAAATGAAAACTTAAGGAGGAAGCAACATGGAGTTAGTAAAAGAACTGCCTGAGATTTTCGAAGAATTTGCAGAGCAGAGGCAGAAATCATTTTTGGTCATGAAAGAGGTAAAAGATAAGGGGATTCCAGTAATTGGCGCGTATTGTACATATTTTCCACAGGAAATTGCCATGGCTATGGGAGCTGTAACAGTCGGACTTTGTTCCACATCTGATGAGACAATCCCGGTTGCAGAAAAAGATCTTCCAAAGAACCTTTGCCCGATGGTAAAAGCAAGTTATGGTTTTGCTGTAACTGACAAATGTCCATTTTTCTATTTTTCAGATGTGGTTGTCGGGGAAACAACTTGCGATGGAAAGAAAAAAATGTACGAGTTAATGAAAGAGTTTAAAAATGTGTACATTATGGAACTTCCAAATACGCAGAACGAATCAGCATTAGAACTTTGGAAAAAGGAGATTATACGATTCAAAGAATATCTTGAAGAGACATTTAACACAACGATCACAGAAGAACAGGTTCGCCATGCAGTTCATGTTGCTAACCAGGGACGGCTGGCACTTCGCAGATTTTATGAGACAATGAAAAATGATCCGGCGCCAATGGAAGGTTCCAAGCTTTTTAATGTTCTTTATGGAAGCCAGTTCAAATTTGATAAAGAAGCAATGCCGGCAGAAATCGATGCACTGACAGAAAAAATCATGAAAGAATACGAAGAAGGAGAAAAGCCAGAGAGACGAAAGAGAATTCTCCTGACAGGCTGCCCAAGCAGCGGTGCTCCGATGAAGGTTGTAAAAGCAATTGAAGAAAATGGTGGAAATGTCGTTGTATATGAGAACTGTGGCGGTGCGAAGTCAGTGGATCGCCTGATTGATGAAGATGCAGAAGACATTTATCAGGCAATAGCAGAACGTTATCTGGCAATTGGCTGTTCTGTCATGACTCCAGACACGAATCGTTATGAATTGTTGGAAAGATTGCTTGACGAGTATCAGGTAGAAGGAGTTGTTGAGATGACCCTTCAGGCCTGTCATACATATAACATTGAGGCAAAGAGCATCGAGAAGCGTGTAAAAGAAAAAGGACTTCCTTATATTCATATCGAAACAGACTACTCACAGGCAGATGTAGGACAGCTTGATACACGAATCGCAGCATTCCTTGAGATGATTTAAGGATACTACGAACATAAAAGAGTAGCATTTGCAGACTAAAAAAGGTCCACCGGACCTTTTTGTCGTATGCTTGGCAACAAAAAGCAGGTAACTTAGTGTTATCTGCTTTTGTCATGTCGGAAAGTGTGTTATTATATCAGATATGAGATGGCTCTCGCCTTTGCAGATGGCGAGCAAAAAATCCGAGGCATTCTTGAACAAAAGTTGTTCTATTGTCAGACCGATAAAAGGAGAGATTAGCATGCGAAAAAAAGAACTGGCTCTGGAAGTAATCCGTCGCCTGAAAGAAGAATATCCGGATGCGGATTGTACATTAGATTATGATGAAGCCTGGAAGCTTCTTGTCAGTGTACGTCTGGCAGCCCAGTGTACAGATGCGAGGGTCAATGTAGTCGTAGAAGATCTCTATGCAAAATTTCCAGATGTAAATGCACTTGCAGATGCGCCGGTGGAGGAGATAGAAGAGATCGTAAGACCGTGTGGACTTGGAAAAAGTAAAGCAAGAGACATCAGCGCATGCATGAAGATACTTCGGGATGAATATAATGGAAAAGTCCCAGATGATTTTGACAAATTATTAAAGCTCCCGGGAGTGGGAAGAAAGAGCGCGAATCTGATTATGGGGGATGTGTTCGGCAAGCCGGCAATTGTTACAGATACGCATTGCATCAGATTATGTAATCGAATCGGACTTGTAGACAAGATGAAAGATCCGAAAAAAGTAGAGATGGCATTGTGGAAGATTATACCACCAGAAGAAGGAAACAGCTTCTGCCACAGACTGGTTAACCATGGAAGAGAAGTATGTACAGCCAGAACAAAACCTTATTGCGATAAATGCTGCCTCCAGGACATTTGTAAGAAAGTGGATGTGAAATAATATGGCAAATGTAATAGATGTGTTAGATGAATTACAGAACCGGGCGTTAAAAGAACCGGAACTTAAGGAACGGCTTAAGAACACAAAGAAGGAAAAAGAACCGCTTAGTGCATTTTGCAGAGTCTGTCAGGAGCTGGGATATGAAATGGATATTATTTGCGCAGGAGAGGAATTCCATGCCGCTATGAAAAGAAGTACGAATGGTGGGGGAGAAAATTCACCAATGCTTGCCGGAGAAGATGATTTTTACGAATTATTTATGGCAAATTTGAAATAAGAAATGGAGAATTGTAGATGATAGGAACTGGAAGGATACATGTATATTACGGAGACGGAAAAGGAAAAACGACAGCAGCTATGGGATTAGTGCTGCGTGCGGCAGGAAGTGGTCTGGATGTTCTGATGTTCCAGTTTTTAAAAGACAACTCTTCCAGTGAACGTGTTATTTTGGAGCAGATCCCGAATGTGACCTGTCTGCCGGGAAAAGATCGTGTGAAGTTCGTTAGCAAGATGAATGCAGACGAAAAAGCAAGATTAAAGCATTATAACAATAAAGCACTGGATGAGATTATAAAATTTTGCGGTCCATTTGATGTACTGGTACTGGACGAAATATTATGTGCAGTGCAGCTGGGCGTATTAAGTGAAGAAAAGCTTGTTGAATTTCTGGAGCACAAACCACGTGGTCTGGAAATTGTGCTGACCGGTCATGTTGTCTCAGATAAAGTGCTGGAGCTTGCTGATTATGTAACCGAGATCCGAAAAGTCAAACATCCATATGATCAGGGAATTACAGCAAGAGAAGGAATTGAATATTAAGAAAAACCAGTGGATATCATAGAGGGGAGTCTTCAGCCCCGAATATCATTTATTAAGTTTTCGTGAACAGACCCACAAGTGAAGTGGAGTGTGTTATAATAAACAAGTACGAATTTTTCTCTTCAATATGGAGAGGAGAAGTGAAATATGGATCGTGTAATAAAGAATTATGAAGATGTCGATAGTTGGAAAACGGTTATGTTCTTATACCAGTCGGCATTAAAAGAAGTCGGAACAAAACTGGAGATATTGAATGATGAATTTCAACATGTTCATCAGTATAATCCGATTGAACATATTAAGACAAGAGTAAAGACAGCAGAGAGTATCGTAAAGAAACTGAAACGTTACGGATATGAGACTTCCATAGAGAATATGGTAAAGTATATCAACGATATTGCAGGTGTGCGGCTCATTTGTTCCTTTACATCAGACATTTATCGTCTTGCAGAGATGATTGGTAATCAGAGCGACTTGAAGGTTCTGTCCATCAAAGATTATATCAAGAACCCGAAAGAAAGTGGATATAAGAGTTATCATATGCTGGTGTCTGTGCCGATTTTCTTGTCTGACAGTGTTGTTGATACAAAAGTTGAGATACAGATTCGGACCATTGCCATGGATTTCTGGGCAAGTCTGGAACATAAGATATATTATAAATTTGAGGGAAATGCACCGGATTATATCAGCCGGGAGTTGCGGGAATGTGCGGAGATGGTATCTTCGTTAGATGACAAGATGTTGTCACTCAACGAGGCAATCCAGACGTGTGTCCTGGAGCAGGAAGAGAAAGAAAATCGTACGAATGAAGAAAGTCTGAGTTAATATACTCAGGCTTTCTTTTGGGAAAGTGCTACTTTCAGGAAATAATTGGGAAATGCTACTTCCAGGAAATAATTGGGAAAGGGAAATATATGAAATATCAGAATATCCGAGTAGGACATTTTATCAGCCGTCCGAACCGATTTATTGCAAAAATAGAGATTGAAGGCGCAGAAGAGACAGTTCATGTAAAGAATACCGGACGATGTGCGGAACTGCTGGTACCCGGGGCAGAAGTCTATGTCCAAGACAGCCAGCAGGAAGCCGAAGGCTGGTTGTCAGATAATGAATTTTTACAAGGTGAAATGCAGGTGGCGGTTAGTTCAAAATCTACGAATATTGGGAAAAAACGTAAGACGCGCTGGGACTTGATTGCTGTAAGAAAAGGGGATAGGCTGATTAATATGGACTCCCAGATTCCCAATAAAATCGTAAAAGAATGGCTGGAACAGGAAAAATGGAATCACAATCTGCACAACCAGAGTGATCGAATCCATGGTATCACAAAAATTCAGCCGGAGTACACATATGGAAAATCAAGGATCGATCTCTATGTAGAAGCCCAGAATCGAAAAATTTTGATTGAAGTCAAAGGTGTAACATTAGAAGAAAATGGTGTTGTGCGATTTCCGGATGCCCCAAGCGAGCGCGCGGTAAAGCATGTCCATGAACTAAAAGAAGCATTAAAAGAAGGTTACGAATGCTATGTGTTTTTTGTAATACAAATGTCTGGCGTGCGTTATTTTACGCCGAACACGGACACGCATCCGGAATTTAAAGAAGCACTTAAAGAGGCAGCAGAAGCCGGAGTACATGTAGTTGCTTACGATTGTTCGGTCAGAGAAGATGAAATCAGGATACAAGATCCAGTCCCGGTAATATTAGAAAACCCGGAATTGTATGAACTGAGCCAGGTGCTGGTACCATGGTATCAAAAAGCACGAAGAGATCTTCCATGGCGTCACACCACAGACCCATATCGAATCTGGGTTTCAGAAATAATGCTTCAGCAGACACGAGTAGAAGCAGTAAAGCGCTATTATGCAAGGTTCATGGAAGCACTTCCGAATGTAAATGCTCTGGCAAATGTTGAAGAAGACAAGCTCTTAAAATTATGGGAAGGCCTTGGATATTACAACCGTGTCCGGAATATGCAAAAAGCAGCCAGACAGATCATGGTAGATTACAATGGGACATTTCCAAAGACATATGAAGAAATTCAGTCACTCACCGGCATTGGCAATTACACTGCCGGAGCAATTAGTTCATTTTCCTTCGGACTTCCGTATCCAGCGGTAGACGGCAACGTTCTGCGCGTTATAACAAGAATCACTGCAGACGACAGCGACATTATGAAGCAAAGCACAAGAAAACAAATTGAAGAAAAACTTAAAAAAATTATTCCAAAAGATTGCGCAGGAGATTTTAACCAGGGACTCATTGAACTCGGCGCAATTGTGTGCGTTCCAAATGGAGAACCCAAATGCGAAGAATGTCCGGCAGCACCATTTTGCCAGGCAAGAATACAAGGAAAAATTCAGGAACTTCCAGTAAAAGAAAAAGCAAAAGCAAGACGAATCGAAAAAAAGACAGTGTTCATCTTGCGAGATGAAGACAAGATTGCTATTTGCAAACGACCAGCAAAAGGACTTCTGGCAGGACTTTACGAACTCCCGAACATAGAAGAACACTTGAACAAAAAAGAGATAACACAGTATTGCAAAGAGATTGGACTCATGCCGATTCACATAAAAAAATTGCCCGCAGCAAAACACATTTTCAGCCACATCGAATGGCAGATGATCGGATATGATATACGCGTAGACGAATTGGAAAAAACAAACAACAAGAAATATCTTTTCATTCACCCAGAAGAAATTCAAAAAGAGTATCCCATCCCGTCAGCGTTCGAAAAGTATATGAAATTGATATAATTTTAATTGGGGACGGGGTTTTTTCAAAAAAACCCCGTCCCCAATTAAAATTTAACCTGTCCCAATTAAAATTGTCTTAATTGTACAAAAAAATCGTATTCCTTTTTCAAGGAATACGATTTGAGGTTACATATATTTAAGATCCATGTATGAATCCTGATTATAATCTTCCGCCGTTTTCGCGCATATTAATATATTCTGCAACGGAACGGTCAAAACTGCTGATGTGGCGATAGAACCACTTTACTACATGTTCTTCTACCTTCTGAACGAATGCATCGGAAGGACCTTCTTCTTCCTGGAGCATCTCATTCAACTCTTGAATCGTCTGTTTGAATTCTTCGTGTTTTGCATGGTGTTTGTCGTAATCCGGATAACAGACTTCTTTCTGAAGTGCTTCTTCATCGCCAAAGTGTGTGTCTGTGTACTTGGCAAGGTAGTCTAACATCTTTATTGCACTTATTTTTCCTTCGCCTGCTTCACAACTGTCGAGGAGTTTGTTGATTCGACCGATTAATTCTTCGTGCTGTGAATCGATTAATTCGTTTCCGGTAATCAGATCATCTGTAAATTCTGCTCTCATATTTATTCTACCCCTTCTTTCGTGTGTATATCAAACAGGAGACATCTCCTGTTTTAACCAAATATTAAATCAATTGCTGTGAAAGTTTTGTCTCTTTCTTTTCCTGCGTTGCATATACAAATGGATAAATCATGCATGCCATTGCGAGGGCAGCGATTACATCTGTGATGGAATGCTGTTTCAAAAATACTGTAGAGAAAATAATCAAAATTCCAAGTACATAGGAACCAATCTGAACTCCGCGGTGCTTTTTCAGGGATGTGCTGTGGGCAATTGCTGCCATAGCTCCGATGGAGTTATAAACGTGAATACTCGGCAGCACATTGGTCGGGGTATCCATCGAATATATCATTCGCACCAAATCCGTGAAGATATTTTCCCGTGGAAATGTGACTGGACGCAGGTTCAGTCCATTCGGGAAAATGGTACAGACAATGAGGAAAATGGTCATACCGCTGCACAGAAATGCTGCCAGCCGGTAAAAGTCTCTGCGGTTCGTAAAGAAAAAGTATGCACCGGTTACGGCGAGAAATACGAACCATAATAAGTATGGAATAATAAAGTACTCGACAAATGGGATATAATCATCCAGTGGTGAGTGGATGAGATAGTGGATTGTCTGGCGCTTTTCCAGGTAGCAGAACCATGGCATATAAATCAGACCATATAACAGAACCCATGCATGCCGGTACTTCAGAATCAACGATTTCATTTTGGATATCGCTTTCATATGAATCCCCTTTTCAAACGAATAAATCTTAATCAGGTTACGTTCTTTTGTTTCAAACGGATTATAACATGAAATCATCTGTGCAACAAGGAAGTTCACTATTTGTTAATAATTTTTACCGGATTTTCAAAAATCTGAATATCGTATTCCTGTTTCCCCTCGTGGATAGCGTCTTTTGTGCGAAGTGTCCACACTGCGATGGTTGCTCCGGAGAAAATGCGCAGCAATGTCACCGTGAGTTTGGGCAGGTCAGTTAATTTATAAGCAATAAAGTCCGGGCGCCCAAGAAAATTACACCACAGATTTTCCACAAAGAACCGTAAAAACCAGGATACATCGGATTTCTCCTTTGTCAGTCTGGAAGATAATTGTCCTCTTAGGACTTCCGGAGCATTTTTCCGGAACCAGTACAGACCTTCGGAATTAAAGGATTCAAGAAGAAATGCACCGTGGTAAGAGCGTAGCATTTCGTATGCTTTTTGGCAAATCTGCATGTTTCGTTCCGGAATTTTTAACTCTACAAGGAGTGGAACCTGGTCATTTACGAGTGCAAGCACATCGCGAAACAGCGGGATATGTTCTTTCGTACCAAGAAGCGTACATTTTGTCAGCTCCGCAGCAGTCAGATCCTCCGGACGTTCCGGTCGTCCGCAGACACGTTTCAGGTCATCGTCGTGGAAGACGACCAGCTCACCGTCGCGTGTCAGATGAAGATCCAGCTCAATTCCGTAATTTTTTTGAATTGCGGCGCGAAAAGCTGACATGGAATTTTCCGGAATTCCGTGAGTCTTACTGTGAAGCCCTCTGTGGGCGAACATAATTCCATGAAATGCTTTCATGCGCTTTTGTCTGGACATTTCCGGGAAAATCGCAAAACAATATAATAATATGAAAAAAATCAACAGTATGATGACAACATGCATGAAAAAATGCCTCCTTTATTGTTTCATATCATTAAGAGCGGATGAATCGAATCCGGTCCGGCTCCAATGCAAATGTAGCGGTGTCGGAGCGAAGATCAGCCTCACCATCCGTGTGTACAGGCAGAACCTGCACGCTTTCAATTTTAGCACTTTTGCACTGGTAGGTATAGATTCCTTTAAATTTCGTGTGCTTTCCCTTATATGCGGTCGGCAGCAGGCAGAGAATCTTGAATTTGCTTAAGCCAGACACGACAATAATATCCAGCAGATCGTCTTTGGGATCCGCTTTCGGACAGAATTCAAAGCCGCCGCCCTCGTATCTCTGGTTCATAGCTGCAATAAAATACACTTTTGGAAATGTAATCGGCTTTTGATCATCCAGTGTAATCCGCATGGATTTTGGATTGGAAGTCAAAAGCAAATGGAGCGCAATGGCAGTATAGGAAAGCTTTCCAAGTTTACATTTATTCAGGAAATGCTTCAGTTTCGAAGATAGATTATTGTGGTAGCACACATCTGCATCAAAACCGATTCCGGAACTGACGGCGTAGCGTCTCTCTATTTGTGGTGTTTTCAAAAGCCCCACATTAATGTACGCGTAGTCTGTGGGATTCAAGATATGTAAGAGGGCTTTCGTCGGATCTTTTGTCAGCTTCATAGACCTGGCAAAATCATTTCCAGAGCCAATCGGGATATAAGCCAGGGTCAGCTTTGTGAGATCACGAATTCCGTTAACAACTTCGCCGATAGTGCCATCTCCGCCAAGAACGACCAGCGTGTCAGCATCGGTGTCACAGATTTGCGCAGCAAGCTTGGTACCGTGTCCCGGATGTCTGGTGAAATAAATCTGATAATCGATATGTCTTTCTTTTAATATAAGTTCTAATTGTTCCCAGATCTTAAGGCCGAGGCCAGATCTGGAATTCGGATTTACGATAAATGCATACATAGTCGTTCCTCCACCTAATCTTTTGTGTTTGAATTCAATCATTGTTTCGTAGTGGGATCTCGATGATAGTTGTAGTTCATTTAGACCAGAAAAACAAGAGTATTTTAAAAATATAGATAAAATCTATAAGTTACCTGCTATATAATAATAAGCAATTGGATTTTTTTTGCAACCTGGACTATAATACAAACATAAAGATATTATTGTTGGCATTAAGAAATGCCATTTCCCTTCTAAAATAGAAAGAACCTTTAAGAACGCTCACTTAAAGGTTCTTTTTATGTCTGCAAATAAAGTTCACTGCAACAAAATGCTTATTTCCAATAAAATGTTTAAATGCTTTTGAAACATTTGTATTTTTCGTACAACATCAGTTGTTAGAAGACTCCATTCATATAAGATTCCAGGGAACGTTTCATATTTCCTTCAAAATCTGCGTTCCCCTCTTTCAGGCACCATTCGAAAACATTTCCAATAACGATCATACGAATATCTGTCGTGATATCCTCAATATCCTGATTCGGGGAAATGATTCCGGCACCGATACATTTCTGCAGATAATTGTGTACAGTCACGATCGGGTACGGACGTTCGGTACGGATCAATGGGTTCAGAGACTGGTTTTTCGGAGTATAATAATTCGCCATAAATTCAACGCCGAGTTCCTGGCAATAATGCACATAATTCAGGTAGACATATACAATGGCAGATTTAACTTCATCAGCACTCTTTGGTATATCAAGAAGATCTGGGTTAATATTCGGCTGCTCTTCAATATAGTAGGAAAGCAGATCATCTTTAGTCTTAAAATGATGATAAAAACTTCCGTTAGAAACGCCGGCTTCTTCACAGATATTTTTGATAGAGAGCGCTTCATATCCGTGCTTCTGCAAAATGTGTTTTGCAGCCCGGAAGATCTTAGCTTTCGTCTCTTTTGACTTCAGTTGCTGCTTCGATAATATTTCACTCATTTTCTTAAAAATCCCTTCGGTTTAATTCTATGCGTAGTATAACATAGAAGGAGAAAATTATCAAGAAAACAGAGCAGACTCTGTTTATACAGTTTTTATAGGAACTTTTTATCTCAGTCGAGAAGACTCCCACCTCTTCAGGTGGTGAGTAATAGCAAAT
>OLSI01001097.1_pt1 | contig 19718 bp, 18 predicted proteins | sample 1672661 | NCBI WGS metagenome assembly OLSI01 (sample SAMEA3136711, study PRJEB25190) | human gut metagenome | biome: human gut; feature: human-associated habitat; material: faeces | place: Austria | collected 2013 | reverse complement strand
TCTTGGTGATGTTTATACCGTTGCAGTCAATCTCTGTGGTTTGCCGGGAATCACGGTTCCATGTGGAATGGACAAAGCCGGAATGCCAATCGGTATCCAGATGATCGGTGACTGTTTTGCAGAGAAGAAGATCCTCCGTGCAGCCGCTGCCTATGAGGCAGTAAGGGGAGCATTCCCCACTCCGGAGAAAGGAGGCAAAAAGGCATGAAACAGTATGAGACAGTCATTGGCCTTGAAGTCCATGTAGAACTTGCAACAAAAACAAAGATTTTCTGCGGATGCTCCACAGAATTCGGGGGCGCTCCGAATACACATACCTGTCCGGTCTGCACCGGTATGCCGGGATCGCTGCCTGTTCTGAACCGTAAGGTAGTAGAATTTGCACTGAAGGCCGGAATTGCAGCAAACTGCCAGATTAATCAGTATTGTAAATTTGACAGAAAGAACTATTTTTATCCGGATAACCCGCAGAACTATCAGATTTCCCAGCTGTATCTGCCCATCTGCCATGACGGATGGGTAGAAATCGAGACTTCTGCAGGAAAGAAAAAAGTCCGCATTCACGAAATGCATATGGAAGAAGATGCAGGTAAACTGATTCATGATGAGTGGGAAGATTGTTCACTGGTAGATTATAACCGAAGCGGTGTGCCGCTGATTGAGATCGTTTCCGAACCGGACATGAGAAGCTCAGAAGAGGTTATTGCATACCTTGAAAAATTGCGCTGTATGATGCAGTATCTCGGTGTATCTGACTGCAAATTGCAGGAAGGTTCCATGCGAGCTGACGTCAACCTGTCTGTCCGTGAAGTTGGAAGTGAATCTTTTGGAACAAGAACAGAGATGAAGAACCTGAACTCCTTTAAGGCAATTGCAAGAGCCATCGAGGGAGAAAGAGAACGTCAGATTGAACTGATCGAAGAGGGAAGAACTGTTATCCAGGAAACACGTCGCTGGGATGATAACAAAGAATCTTCCCATGCAATGAGATCAAAAGAAGATGCCAAAGATTACCGTTATTTCCCGGACCCGGATCTTCCACCGATTCATATATCTGATGAGTGGATTCAGCAGATACGTGAATCACAGCCGGAACTCAGAGAAGAAAAACAGCTTCGTTATCAGTCAGAATATGAATTGTCCGCATATGACGCAGGAATTCTTACAGAGTCCAGACATCTTTCGTTGCTGTTTGAGGAAGTGGCAAAGCTCTGCGGCAATCCGAAGAAAGCAGCCAACTGGTTTATGGGAGAAGTTCTCCGCCTTACCAAAGATAAAGGACTTGATGTAGAAAAAGTTTCCTTTGCACCAAAACATCTTTCAGATCTGATTTCCATGGTGGAGAAAAAAGAAGTCAGCGCCCAGAATGCAAAGAAAGTCTTTGAAAAAGTCTTTGAAGAAGACATTGAGCCGGTAACTTATATTGAAGAACACGGTCTGAAAATTGTTGAAGATACCGGACTTCTCAATGATACATTACAGAAGATCATGGATGAGAACCCGGGACCGTTGGAAGAGCTTCTCGGCGGCAAAGAAAAAGTTTTCGGATTCTTTGTCGGTAAGATGATGAGGGAACTGAAGGGCAAGGCAAGTCCGGATGCGGTACGCGAGGCTCTTGTAAAAGAAGTAGAAAGAAGAAAGAATCTGTAGACAGATTAGGAGAGAATATTATGGTTACAGTAAATAAAAATTACTTGAAGCTTCCGGGAAGTTATCTTTTTTCCACAATTGCAAAGAAAGTAGCTGCATATCAGGAAGCCAATCCGGATGTACAGATCGTACGTCTGGGAATCGGAGATGTTACACAGCCGCTGGCACCGGCAATTATCGAAGCTCTGCACAAATCCGTTGACGAGATGGCTAATGCAGAAACATTTCATGGATATGCACCGGATCTCGGCTATGAATTCTTACGTAGCGCAATTGCAAAAAACGATTACGAAGCACGCGGATGTGACATTCATGCAGACGAAATATTTGTTTCTGACGGAGCAAAGAGTGATTCCGGTAACATTCAGGAAATCTTTGGTATTGAGAATAAAGTAGCTGTTTGTGACCCGGTTTACCCGGTTTATGTTGACACAAATGTTATGGCAGGCCGTACCGGAGAGTACAATACAGGAAGAGAAAACTTTGACGGTGTGATCTATATGCCGTGTCTGGAAGAAAACGGATTTCTTCCGGAATTTCCGACAGAGACTCCGGATCTGATCTATCTCTGCTTCCCGAACAATCCGAGTGGTGCGGCAATCACAAAGGATAAGCTTCAGGAATGGGTAGATTATGCAAATAAAAATGGTGCAGTGATCATTTATGATGCGGCATATGAGGCTTATATTACAGAAGAAAATGTTCCGCACAGTATTTATGAATGTGAAGGTGCACGTACCTGTGCAATCGAGCTTAGAAGTTTTTCAAAAAATGCCGGATTTACAGGTGTCCGCCTTGGATTTACCGTTGTTCCGAAAGATCTTATAAGAGAAGGTGTTGCACTGCATGACCTCTGGGCAAGACGGCATGGAACAAAATTTAACGGTGCACCGTATATTGTACAGCGCGCCGGTGAAGCTGTTTATTCTCCGGAAGGAAAGGCACAGCTGAAAGAGCAGGTTGCATATTATATGAAAAATGCACATACGATCTACAATGGACTGAAAGAGGCAGGATATTCCGTATCAGGTGGTGTGAATGCACCGTATATCTGGCTGAAGACTCCGAATAATATGAGTTCCTGGGATTTCTTTGATTATCTGCTTGAGAATGCACATGTGGTAGGCACTCCGGGATCAGGATTCGGTGCACATGGAGAAGGATTCTTCCGTCTGACTGCTTTCGGAAGCTATGAAAATACACAGGAAGCTCTTAGAAGAATCAAAGCATTATAAAAAATTGAATAAACAACCGTGCCTTCGGGCCGTATAAAGAGGTGGTTTTTGACAAACTGCCTCTTTTTCGTTGCTATACGAAAAAATATACCGTATAATCGTAGTGAAATTATTTTGACTCGCAACTGTGAGGAAACTGAATAGTTAAGAATATGCCCGATCCGGGACCGAGGAGTTGTTACAGATGTACATAGAAACAACAGAAAAATTACTGGAATTTATAGAAAAAAGTCCGACTGCATTTCAGGCAGTGGATGAAATGAAAAAACGATTTACGGAAGGTGGATTCCAGGTGCTTTCGGAAAGAGAACACTGGAATCTCATACCGGGTGGAAAATATGTAGTGACCAGAAATAATTCCGCACTGATTGCTTTTGCAATACCGGAAGATCCGCCGTTTGCATTTCATATTATGGCAAGCCACAGTGATTCTCCGGCATTCAAGATAAAAGAAAATCCGGAAATGAAAGTGGACGGCAGCTATGTAAAACTGAATGTGGAAAAATATGGCGGAATGCTGATGGCACCGTGGTTTGACCGCCCGCTTTCTGTAGCCGGAAGAGTTGTTGTAAAAGAGAATGGCAGACTTGTGGAAAAACTGGTAAATATTGAGAGGAATCTTGTGATGATTCCGAATCTTGCAATTCATATGAATCGTGAAGCAAATAACGGAACAGCATATAATCCGCAGAAAGATATGTTGCCTCTTTTTGCAGCAGAAAACACAGACAGAACATTGTTGGAAATGATTGCAGAGCAGGTCGGGGCGGACAAATCAGATATACTCAGTCACGATTTATTTTTATATAACCGTATGCCGGGTACAATCTGGGGAGCGGATCGGGAATTTGTTTCCTCTGCACGGCTGGATGATCTGCAGTGCGCTTTTTCTTCCATGGAGGGGCTTCTTGGGGCTGAAACGAAAAATTCCATCGCAGTACATTGCGTATTGGATAATGAAGAAGTCGGAAGCGGCACGAAACAGGGGGCGGCATCTACTTTTTTGAAGGATACACTTCTTCGTATCAATACAGGACTTGGCAGAACTTATGAAGAATATCTGATGACGCTGGCAGGAAGTTTTATGGTTTCGGCGGACAATGCACATGCGCTTCATCCGAATTATGCAGACAAGACGGATCCGGTGAATCATCCTGTTCTGAATAAAGGGATTGTTATCAAATATAATGCAAATCAGAAGTATTGTACAGATGCCGTGTCCGCGGCAGAATTTACAGAACTCTGTATAAAGGCAGGGGTGCCGTATCAGACATTTGTAAATCGCTCAGATATTGCCGGGGGTTCGACACTGGGCAATATTTCCAATACACAGGTTGCAATGAATACAGTAGATATCGGACTTCCACAGCTTTCCATGCATTCTCCTTATGAGACTGCGGGTGTAAAGGATACCGAATATCTGATACGGGTGGCAGGGGAACTTTTTGCATAACAGATTGCTATATAGAGCAGAAAAGAAGGACAATACAATGAGTGATAAAAAAGCAGTGTTTTTTGATGCGGATGGAACCATCTGCGATATGGAAAAAGGAGTACCGGACAGTGCGGTAGAATCAATAAAAAAGCTGATTACCAACGGACATCAGGCATGGCTCTGCACCGGAAGAAGCCGTGCGTTTGTATCCTGGTATCTGGAACAGATTCCGTTTACAGGAATCATCAGTGCATGTGGGGCTACCATCGAAAAAGATGGAAAAAGACTGTATAATAACGAAAAGACACCGGAGATAGCGAAGCTTTCGGTTGAGATACTTCGTAAATACGGACTGATTCCGGTTATGGAAGGTGCCGACTATATGTATTATGATAAGGATGAATATACGACAGATGTGAACTGGTATACAGATCTGATTACAGAATCACTTGGAGAAAAGTGGAGACCGATCCGTGGAAATGAAAACAGTATGCACATCAATAAGATCAGTGCGAAGAAGCAAAATGGATGCAATGCACAGCAGGCATGTGCAGAACTTTCTCCATATTATGATATGATCTATCATGAATCTAATAACTTTGTGGGAAATACGATAGAAATGGTTCCGAAAGGCTGTAATAAAGCAGTCGGAATTGCTGCAGTCTGCCGGAGCTTTCATATTGCATGGGAAGACACGATCGTATTCGGAGACAGTAACAATGATCTGTCCATGTTTGAATATGCAGCAACAAAGGTGGCAATGGGAAATGCTTCCCCAAAGATTAAAGAACTGGCCGATTATGTAACGACGGATATGTTTCATTACGGTATCCGTAACGGACTTGAACATTTAGGGCTTATATAAAAGGAGAAAATATGAAATACGGAAAAATAAGAATCGAGGATGGTAATTTCATTTTTGCGAAACACATGATGATGAATTATCTTCCGTGCAAAGATATCTTATGGGCTTACAAAAGAAAAGAAGGAGTAGAAGGCGGGGCACAGAAGCAGTTCAGTACCAGTTCGCTGGTGATCATTACACGTCGTAAAAAAAGATACCAGTTTGATCTGACAGACCGTGAGATTCAGGACTGTATTCAGTTATTGAAAGCGCTGAATCCGAATATTGTGACAGGTTTTCCGAAAGGCGGCAGAATCCCTCTCCAGAGTCTGCCGAATACAAGGGATCTGGGTGCACTGATGACATCAGACGGACGTCATATTCTTCCGCACAGACTTCTCCGAAGCGGAACACTGTATCATATGTCAATCGCAGACCAGGACACCCTGATGAAAGATTATCATCTGACGACTGTGATCGACTTCCGTACAAAATCGGAAGTTCTGGAAAAACCGGATATAGTCATGGAGGGAGTACAATACTGCGATATACCGATTGTGGATGAGGAAACAACCGGCATTACCAGATCCGGAAGACTGGATGAGATTATAAAAAGTTTTAAAGATATTCCGGAAGATTTTGTACTGAACCAGTATGCTTCACTGGTACACGATTCTTACAGCGTCAGACAGTATGCGCGTTTTCTGGATGTATTGCTTCATCAGGAAGAGGGGGCAGTATTGTGGCACTGCAGCATCGGCAAAGACCGTGCAGGTGTGGGAACGGCGCTTCTTCTATGTATACTGGGGATTCCGAGAGAGACAATATATGAAGACTATATGAAAACAAATCTTTATCTCGATGAGGAAATGAATCATATGGTTCGCTATCTGGAGTCAAAGATGATCGTGGATAATCAGACTATGGACAAGATTCGTCTGTTTTATCGTGTAAAAGAAGAATACCTTGACTGTGTATTCGAAACCATCGAAAAAGAGTATGGTTCAGTTGAACAGTTTATGAAAAAAGCACTGTACATGAATCCGAAAACGATCGAGGCTCTGCGCAAAAAATACCTTGTATAAAAATACAAAAAAGTGTTTAAAAATTGTAATGTATACAAAATTTTGCATTGACAAACGATGTAATATTGCTATAATGATAAACATGCAAACAATTTTACGATGGAATTGTTTACAAGATTAAAGTATTGAAAACACTGCTGTAAATGCAGTGAACAGTAACTTGAAAGCAGGTGCGTTATGCAGAAAAGAATTTTGTCCCTGTTAGTAGATAACACTGCCGGTGTATTAAGTCGTATTGCCGGTCTTTTCAGCCGCAGAGGTTATAATATTGACAGTCTGACAGTCGGCGTGACTGCGGATGAACGATATTCCAGAATGACAGTCGTATGCAGTGGAGACTCAATGATTCTGGAACAGATTACAAAACAGCTTGCAAAGCTGGTAGATGTAAGAGATATTAAGGTTCTCGAACCGGATAACAGCGTAAGCCGTGAATTGGTACTTGTGAAGGTCGCAGCGCGGCCGGAGCAGAGAGAGGGAATTATTTCCATTGCAAATATTTTCCGTGCTAATGTCATTGATGTCGGTAAGACTTCTTTAGTCATTGAGATGACCGGAAGTAAGAGCAAGCTCGGTGCTTTTATTGACCTTCTCGGTGAATATGAGATACTGGAACTTGCAAGAACAGGTATCACAGGACTTTCACGTGGTGCCAGCGATGTAAAATTTCTGTAGGATGCAGGGTGTTTTACATAGTAGTTTATTACGTTTGCTAAGGGGTACAGCCCTTTAACGATAAATATTATTTTACGAATAGCTTAGGAGGAAACAAAGATGGCAAACAGGATTTTTTACCAGGAAGATTGTAATTTAGGATTACTGGATGGTAAGACAATTGCGATTATCGGTTATGGCAGCCAGGGACATGCACATGCACTGAACTTAAAGGAATCAGGATGTAATGTCATTGTGGGTCTGTATGAGGGAAGCAAGTCCTGGAAGAAAGCCGAAGAGCAGGGCTTTAAAGTATATACAGCAGCAGAAGCAGCAAAACAGGCTGACATCATCATGATCCTGATCAATGATGAGAAACAGGCTAAACTTTACAAAGATGACATCGAGCCAAACCTTGAAGAAGGTAATATGCTGATGTTTGCTCATGGTTTCAACATTCATTTCGGATGCATCGTTCCACCAAAGAACGTAGATGTTACTATGATCGCACCAAAAGCACCGGGACATACAGTAAGAAGCGAATATCAGGCTGGAAAAGGAACTCCATGTCTGGTAGCTGTAGAGCAGGATTACACAGGCAAAGCTCTTGACAAAGCACTTGCTTATGGTCTTGCAATCGGCGGAGCAAGAGCTGGTCTTCTTGAGACAACATTCCGTACAGAGACAGAGACAGACCTCTTCGGAGAGCAGGCAGTTCTCTGTGGTGGAGTTGTTGCACTGATGCAGGCAGGTTTCGAAACTCTCTGCGAAGCTGGATATGACCCGAGAAATGCATACTTCGAATGCATCCATGAGATGAAACTGATCGTTGACCTGATCTACCAGTCAGGATTCGCAGGAATGAGATATTCCATCTCCAACACTGCTGAATATGGCGATTACATCACAGGACCGAAGATCGTTACAGCAGAAACAAAGAAAGCTATGAAACAGATTCTTACAGACATCCAGGATGGTACTTTTGCAAAAGAATTCCTGCTTGATATGTCTGACGCCGGAAAACAGGTTCACTTCAAAGCAATGAGAAAGCTTGCTTCCGAGCATCCGTCAGAAAAAGTTGGCGAGGAAATCCGTAAACTGTACAGCTGGAATGGCGAAGACAAACTTATTAACAACTAAATAAATCTGTTGTATTTTAGTGGGCGCACCCTTTTGGGTGCGTCTTTTTTTGCCGAAATAAGAGGAACGAATCTGATTGACTTTCAAGGTATCGCAGAGTATGATAAGACCATCTTACACAAGGCAGACCTCTCTGCCGGGACTCTTCTTCTAAAGAGTTTCTTCAAAAATCCATTTTTGGTTTAAATTCATGAATTTTGACAGACTGAAAATTTTATATAAAAAAGAAAGGCAGATCTATGAAAACAGCAGAAAGGGCAGGGCGTCTTTTTCTAACCCTGTTTGGAATTGCAGGCCTGCTGTTTTTGATTCTTTCAAGGACAGGAATTTCCACAGATGTGGTCCTGTCGGGTTCTATGGAACCGGGGATCAGGACAGGAGGTCTGGTGTTTACAGATACCAGAAGGCGAGAACCGCAAACAGGAGATATTATCACTTACCGCCTGCGTGATGTACGGATAACACATCGTGTCGTGAGAAGAGAAGGAACAGTTCTGATCACAAAAGGAGATGCAAACGAAGGCGAAGATCCGCTGCCGGTAGAGGCAGAGCAGGTGCTGGGAACAGTGATATTTAGCATACCGTTTGTCGGATATCTGGTGACTTTTATGAAGCAGAGAACAATTCTGGCCATACTGACAGTAATGATCGGTCAGGAAATTTTTTTCTTTATCCAAAATGAACTGACAGAAAGGAGAATTCAATATGAAAGAAGACAAGAAGAGAAATCTTAAAAAAGCAGGACTTGCGGCGGGCATTTTATGCCTGGCATCCGTTGGCGGAATATCCGCGTATCTGACGGATTTTGATAAGGCGGATAATCAGTTTACAGTGGGAAAAGTTTCTATTGATCTGGAAGAACCGGGATTTGATCAGGAAGAGCAGACGAAGATTGAACCTGGTAAAGAAGTAAAAAAAGATCCTCAGATCAAAAACACAGGAGTCAATGATGCATTCGTGTATCTGGAAGTGGTCGTTCCAATGGCAGACGTGGAGACCGCAGCGGAAGATGGCACAAGACTGGATCTGAAAAATCAGGAGCTGTTTTCCTTTCAGGCTTCGTCGTCCTGGACGAAATTAAGTTCCAGAAAGGCCGGAGAGGATCAGATTTATGTCTATGCATATAATCAGATTCTGAAACCGGAACAGACAACAGATGCTTTGTTCGATTCCGTGAAATTTATCAACCTTATTGAGGGACAGCTGGATGAACAGAAACTGAACATACCGATCAGAGCATATGCGATCCAGACTTCTTATACCGGAGGTGATTCGGGAAGCGTGACCGATCAGGCCAAAGCAGCTTATGAAAAATATGTAAATCAGAACAAGGATAAAGAAGGTGGTGTCACACCATAAAATGACAAAAAAGAAAGCAGGTAAAGGGCATGAAAAACAGGAAGAGACTGGCAATGGCAGGAGCAGTATTACTGGGATTTGTTTTGGGGATTGGAGGTACAAATGCGTATCTGACCTCACATGACCAGATGGTAAATACGATTGGGATCGGTAAGAATACCACGACAATCGAGGAAGATTTCCCTATACCGTCACCAATTCCGGAAGACGAAAATTCTGATATTCCAAAAGAGGTAAGGATTGTAAACGGACAGGGAGAAGCCGCTCTTGTCGACTGTTATGTAAGAGTTTCTGTCGGTTATTCCAATTCGGATATAGGAAGGGCGGCAGTACTGAAACAGCTAGACAGGACGAATTGGCTGGAGGCGGAGGATGGATTTTATTATTATAAAAAAATCCTCAGAGAAGGCGAAAAGACGACACCACTTTTTACCGGGATCTTTATAGATGCATCAAAACTGGAAAAGACCTATCTGGATCAGATCGACACCTTTGAAGTACAGATTTATGAAGAATCGGTGCAGGCAGCCGGATTCGGAGATTACAAAAGTGCATGGGAATATTACCGTACATAAAGGAGAGAGAAGCGATGAAAAAAAGAATAAAGACAACAGCAGGAATTCTCTTTCTGGGTCTTCTGTGTGTGTCAGGGACATATGGGTATTTCTCGGATACTTTACAGGTCGTGAATCATATTTCAGTGGGAGATATTAAGATCAGCATGGAAGAATATGAAAAAAAGGGGACAAAGGAAGTTCCTTACAGCAACACCGGCGAGATCCTTCCGGGTGCCGTGATATCCAAAATTCCCAGAATTACAAATCATGCACTTCCATGCTGGGTGCGTGCCAGGATTTTGTATACAAATTCGGTGAAGGAACTGGAAGGTCTGAATGACACAAACCTTTCAGGTTTTCCTGCCAAATGGATCCGACGTGGTGAATACTACTATTATACAAGTATTCTGAAGAAGAGAGAATCTGTCGACCTGTTTCAGAGTGTACACATTCCAGATTCTTGGGAAAAGGAGCATGAGCTTCAGAAGCTGGGAATGATCATTCAGGCAGAGGCAATTCAGGCAGCAAATTTTACACCGGATTTTGCGGCAATGTCACCCTGGGGAAATCAGCTGATCCGGCAGTGTATTCACGAAGAAAACGGAACAATGACCTGTAAGAAACCGCAGACAAAGCTGACAGTAGAATTTAATGGAAAAGCACACAAATTATTGGCGGTACCGGGAGATTTTTTTACAAATCTCGGAACTGCAATGCCGGGAGATGTTCTTACAGATACGATCACCCTGTCGAATACTACGGATGATCCGGCAGAGCTTTTGTTTCGCACCAGCGTGAAGGGCAGAAGCGAAGAGAAGAGGGCTATGCTTAAGGACGTGAAGCTTACGGTGGCAATGGGAAATGAAATTCTGTACAGAGGAAATCTGGAGTCGACAGGACTTGAAAAAAACAGATCACTTGGAAGGTTCGCATCCGGGCAAACCGGAAATATGAAATTTCGTCTGGAGATTCCCACGGAGTGGGATAACCGAATGGCACAGAAATCAGCAGACGTTACCTGGATCTTCACGGTCAATGAGAAGGTAAAGGAAATCGTCCCTGACACAGAAGAAACTTCCGGAAAAAAAGAAGACTCCGGCAGAACAACAGCAGCAAAAGATGGCGAAGGTCGGAAAAAAGCTCATGTTAAAACCGGTGATTTATCAAGTCCAGGTTTTCTTTTCGCACTTCTTATAGCTTCCGGTGGTCTGCTGCTCATGGTCAAAACATGGAAAGGAGGCAGGCGAACATGAAAAAAAGGGTGATTTCCGGCGTTTTTGCTGTGCTGCTCGCAGTTTCTGCCGTGACAGGAATCTCTGCCGCTTCAGATATGGAACTTTCAGGAGAGCTGCAGGAAACATTTCAGGATGAGACAGAAGAGGAAGAAATTCCAATAGAAGCGCAGGAACCGGAATTTTCAGAAGGCGACAGCAGTGAATTTGAGGAATCTCCGGAGACAGATTTTGAACAGGATTCTGCGGAGGATTATTTTGAGGTAATAACCAGTGCTGCTCAGGGTGTGATCGTGTTTGAAGCGGATCTTCTTAATCTGGAGAAAAACAGTAAAACAGATCTGAGTGAAGAAGAATTGCAGCAGTTACAGGAGCAGGAGCATACTTTTCAGGCAGGAGAAATCGTAGGATTTTATATTCAGCCTTTTGACGGGTATGAATGCAGAGAAATAATGGCAGAAAGTGAAGGAGAAAATATTTCTGTAACTCTGGGAGAAAATCAGAAATATGAGTTTTTTATGCCCCAGGGACAGGTTCTTCTGCGGGCTGAATTTGAAAAGGATCATGAGGAAACAGCAGAAGAAGCAGATATTTTTACAGATGGCAAAGAGACAGAAGATGTCGCTGCAGCCGCAAGAACCGTAGCCGTAAAGGCAGTGGCGGAAAACTACAAAATGCGGGCGGAATATGCATTTGCATATGCGTTTCGCAAAGGAGTGACAAAGCTGACGGAAGTGCGCGGAGCTTCTGCGAATCTTCCATCTAAACTGGATGCACAGTTTGGCTGGTCCCAAAAAGGAATGACGAATTATAAAAATACATTTTCTGCATGCAGCATTCAGAATGCAGATCAGAAGGGCAAAATTTCTGTAAAATATACAAATGTAGGAGAATATAAAGGAAAGATCGTGGATCTTCGAATTACTGTACCGGAATGGGGAGCGGTGAGCTATTCTCATATAGGCGTGGATGATACGGTGATTTCTCCCTGCATTTTATTTTATAATGACAGAATTGCCTTTTCGACGGTCTCTGCAGGAAGCGTACGCTTTAAATTTGAGTTCTTTGACCATGCAACAGGAAATCAGATTTATCCGAAGGGACATGTGACAATGATGGACCTCGACGGTGGACAGGGATTTCGTGTATATGATGGCTGGGGAGTGGATGCCATGTATATCCGAAGTGGATATAAGCATCTGCAGGCTACGACAGGAACTACAAGTAATGGTGGCGCATACACAGAAGTGCGTGCACCGGAAGGGGTGGCAACAGAGATTGATGATGTCAAAGGATGGTGCCATGTGGATTTTAACAAATCTTTCACCTTAAACTGGCTTGCAGGAGAGGCTGGACTGAATGGTGTTAATCCTTATACTGCATTTTTTATGTCAGGAGCACAGACAGTCGGAACGTATGAGCCAAATGAAAAACCGGAGAAAAAAGTCGGCAATACGAATGCCGCTTACAGTGATATGACACGTCATGAATCAGAATCAGATACAGCGGAGGAAAAACCCTATCATATTCCAAAGAACAGAGAATTTGATTATGTGATAGCACAGACAGTCCTTCCGGGAGATTATAAAAAATTTGAGCTTACAGATAAACTGGATTCCTGTCTGGAATACAGGAGTGCTTCTGTAAAGACCGCACTCGGAAATGATGTTACACAGCGGTTTACGGTCAGCAATGCACAGAATACAGTAAAATTTACAGCTGCGGACAGTTTCCTTAAGTCAGATGCGATGTGCAACAATGTGACATATTATTTCAGGATTCATGTCAAGGTGAAAGCTGACAGAGTAGTTGCCGGTCATGGACATTATAAAGACGGAATGTATTATCATATTTCAAATCAGGCTGAGAGGCGGCTGGAATCTTCCAGGATGACAGATGTCCAAAAAACGAATGTATCGTGGGTGAGAGGCAGCATCGAAAGAAATTGCAGTATTCAAAAGACAGACGCAGCCGATGCAAACATAATCCTGTCAGATGCAGTGTTTGAAGTGTATGAATGGAACGAACAGAAGAAGAATTATACATCTGCAGGACAGAGGCTTTCATATTCGGAGAAAACAAAAACATATAGCAAAAAATTGCAGTATACCGGACAGAACAAAGGTAAATTCAGACTTGTTGAGACACAGGCACCTGCAGGATATATAGGTGGATGGAAAAAAGATATTTCCATTTTGGATATGGAACAGGATTTTACACTAAAAGCAGAGAATACACTTGCCCGACTTCCATATGGTGAGATTACAGTGACAAAGAAGATTCTGGAAAAGGATATTATCTGGGCACATGGAAATCCGGTTTTTCGTTTTATAATAACCGGAAAAGATCAGAGAGGGATGGAACATAGTTATGAAAATTATGTAGAATTTGAGAAGGGAAATTATAATAAACAAGATGACTATGCGATTCTGAGCTGTACGATTTCCAGGATTCCACTTGGCAGATATACGATCAGTGAAAAAGAGACATTGCGCTATAGATTCCAGGATGTTACTGCCGATACCTCAAATGTGCAGATTACAGGAAAAGACGGAATTGCAGTCCTGGACAGAGAAAACAAAACGGCGAAGCTTACCTTTACCAATATAAAAACGCGTTATGACGGATACAGCCATACAGATATAGTAAGAAACATAATACCAGTGAAAAAAACAGAATAAAAAACTGTAAAGAAAGAGCATTCTGAAAACGAGTGCTCTTTTATTGCGTAAAAAACATTTTGTAAAAACTGGAATCATCTTTACGAAAAAAAGAAAATAATGTAAAATAAAGTGTGAAAATTATGTGAAAACATAAGAAAAATACAGAAGCAAAAACAAGGAGGATGAGCAGAAATGAAAAAGAAACTGATAGCATGGATGATGAGTGCGACGATGGCTTTGGGAAGTATGACTCTTCCGGTGTATGCTGAGAATGAAGAGGTGGCAGTGGAATTCTCGGATGAGACAGATGAAGAAACGGAGGAACCGGAAACAGAGATGCTGGATATTCCGGAAGAACTGCAGACAGATACAGGACAGGATTTCGCAGATGCCGGATCGGAAGATTTTTCAGATCATATGGTTGAAGAACTGTTTTCTTCCGGAGATGAGACGGTAGGAGAGAGCAGAACTGTTGGTGGAAACATAAACTGGGGAAGCTCTGGTTCACTTCTTCCAACGGATGTAACGACAGCGCGGGATGGCTGTGTGCTGGTTGGAGTGAAGGGAAGTTATATTACAGATGTACAGGCGGTACTGGCACGTGTTAATGCAATTCGTAAAGAGGCATGTGAGGAAGGCGTGCCGGATCCGAGAAATGCAAAAAGAAAACTGACACCATCTGATTATGTGCCGATCAGATGGTCATCAGATCTTGAATATATTGCAAGGATCCGTGCAGCAGAGGCATCTCTTGTAATAGCGCATACACGACCGAATGGAACGAGCTGTTTTACATTGAAATCTCCGAATGGTATTCAGTCATATGGAGAAGTTCTGGCATGGAATTATACTCAAAAATTTCTGCCGGGTATTGAACAGTGGTATGAGGAAAAGGCAGATTGGGTGAATCAGAACAGCAATGCAGTCACAGGACATTATACACAGATGATCGACCCAGATAATATATACGCAGGATATGCTACTTTCATCAATCCAGATGCGCAGTATCCTACCACCACATCCGGAGAGTATTCTTCATATGCTGATATGGATGAAACATCGGGACCGGATATCAGTAATTGTACGCAGACGATAGAGGCAGAGCTTGGGAACCTGACAGCAGGTATGTCCGATTTTGCAGACCTTAAAGAAGAAAACAGTGTTCAGGCAGACTTTTATGTACAACTGTCGGATTCAGGGTGTAAATTGTCTTTCTTAGATAAGGCAGAATGGAAGTCATCGAATCCTTCTGTGGCATCTGTGGATGGAAATGGACAGGTTAAAGGGCTGAAGAAGGGGACTGCTGATATTACAGCGTCCAAAGGAAGCCTTACAGCAACCAGGACAGTCCGTGTAATCCATGAACATAGCTGGGATGCCGGAAAGGTGACAAAATCAGCAACCTGTACGAAGGATGGAGAAAAGACCTATACCTGCAGCGGATGTGGAGAAACAAAGACAGAAGTGATCAAGGCAACGGGACATAAGATGGGCGCCTGGAAGACAGTTGCTTCTGCAACAACGCAGAAGGCGGGCAGACAGGAACGCAGTTGTACAGTCTGCAATTACAAAGAAACCAGGAGTATTCCAAAACTTAAAAGTTATAATTTCAAAGTAGTGTCTTCAAAATCAGCAGTCACATATAACGGAAAAGCACAGAAACCGGCTGTAACAGTCTACGCAGGAAACAAAAAGATTTCCGGTAAATATTATACAGTATCCTATAAAAACAACACGGCTGTAGGAACTGCAATGATCATCATTCAGGGCAAGGGTAATTATAAAAAGTACTCCGGCAAAACAACTTTCCGCATTAATTTACAGAAAACAACCCTTTCTTCAGCCAAGAGTTCTCGAAAAGGACAACTTCAGGCAACGTGGAAAAAAACGGCGGGCAATGCAGGATATCAGATCCAGTATGCGACAAATGCGAAATTTTCCGGTGCCAAAACAAAAAATACAAAAGCAATACGCTATACCTTCAAAGGACTTAAGAGTAAAAGAAAATACTATGTGAGAGTCCGGACCTACAAAAAGGTAGGCAGTAATTACTGGTACTCCAAATGGAGCAATGTCAGAAATGTCAAAATAAAATAAGCTGATTAAGGAGTGCTAAAAGACTTTCTGAAAATTTCTATGACATTAGCAGAAATATTTGAGTAAATGTATAATAAAAATATTGAATTAGGTTTCAAAAAAGGTAATAAAGGTAATAAAAAATCCCGGAGCCTGGTGACTCCGGGATTTTTGCTTTTGCAATATCAAATCGGGGCAACAGGATTTGAACCTGCGACCTCACGGCCCCCAGCCGTGCGCGCTACCAAGCTACGCCATACCCCGACGAATCTGTGTAGTATTATAACAAGTTAAAAATACTTTTGCAACCGCTTTTTATTTTATAAGGTAATTGATTGAAATTAATAGTGGAATATATTATAATATAAAACACTGAGAAGGAGAGGAGAAGGTGAAATTGAAAAGGAAAAAGTGGGCCGGTAAGACGATGTTTGCGGTACTCATTTGCATATTAGCCATTTCGTGTGGCACATGGAGGGTTCAGGCGGCATCAGATAGTAGTTCAAAGATATCTGCTTCCGATAAAAAGAACAGTATTTCTATTAAGAAAGGGCTTGTCAAGGAGAAGGGCAGATATCGTTATTATGTGAATAATAAACCCATCCGAAATAAATGGAAGAAGATAAAAGGACAATATTACTGGTTTTGTGCAAATGGTGTGGCAGCCAGGGGTGGCTCTTACGATATAAAAGGTACACGTTATATCTTTGATATGAAGTCTCACAGAGTATTACCTGGAAAGACGAAGGTTGTAAAGATAAACAAAAACTGGTTTATTGTTGACAAATATGGCAGAGCTGTCAGTGGATGGCAGGAAGTAAACGGAAAGATATATTACGCATACAAAAGTGGAAGATGCGTTGTAAACAAAACGATAGGCGGTCTCAAGCTTGGCAGGAATGGCTATGCTGCAGATTCTACAAAGGCACGCTGTAAGATAGCCGCGAGGAGATTTATCGCAAATCATACAAATTCAGGCATGACTAATTATCAAAAACTGCGAGCATGCTTTAATTACATTATAGCCTATAACAGATTTGTGGGAAATATGGATCCCAGCCCGGCTGAATTCCGAAGCCGCAAATGGGTATATAAATATGCACTTCAGATGTTTCAGAATGGTCTGACCGGCAATTGCTATGGAATAGCAAGTTCCGTAGCAGCAGTGGCAAAGGAACTGGGATATCAGCCATATGTAATCACATTGGCAGAGGGACACAGTTTTGTAATGATCAATGGTCGTTATTATGATAATATGTACGGAGCTCTGTTTAATGCAGCTTCTCGTCCGGCTTATGTAGCACAATATAAAATTAAATTTTAAATAAAAGGAGAGGATCAAGATGAAAAAGATCAGAAAAATTCTGGTAGCAGTACTGGTTTTAATGCTTATGCTGACACCAGTGGTTTCCGTTTCTCAGCCAGTTACGGTACAGGCTGCGGCGAAAACAACCAAAACAACTCTGAAGAAATCAGGAGGCAGATACTACGCTTACGAAAATGGCAAGAAACTTCGTAATACCTGGCGTACGATTCAGAGTGGAAAGAAGAAATATACCTATTATTTTGGGTCAAATGGTGCTGCTTACCAGGCCAGCAAAGAAATGATGGGAAGATATGGTGTAATCGTAAAGAAAATCAGAGGTCAGTACTATGGATTTGATTATTTGGGACACAGAGTCAAAGGCGTACGTGTCGGAAGTACTTCTACATACGGAATGCCATATGTATTTTACTTTAACTCAAATGGTACTTACAACAAGAAAAGAACAGCACAGCTGAGAACCGCTTCCAAAACAAACAAAAAGGCAGCAACGATCAAGAAGATGCTTGGAAAATGCAGAAAATACAGAATTTCCAAAAACAGCTGTTTTATGAATGGAAATGGAGTAGATATCACCTATACGTATGATACTGTAGAATTATCTGTATTTCGTCCGAAGGGCAAAAACTATAAATATGATGTTGTAGAAAGTCTTGTTGCACGTTATTAAACAGAAAGAAAGAGGGAGGATCTTGACATGAAGAAAAAATTAACAGCACTTGTTCTGAGTCTGGTGCTCGCTGTAATGCCGGCAACCCCGGTCATGAATGTACAGACTGTATCAGCAGCGACAACAACCAAGGTGGCAGTTCAGAAGAATACCTGGAGTAAAGATCATAAATATTATTATGACAATAAAGGCAAGAAGGTAAAAGGGCTTCGTAAAATTGGAAAATACACCTATATTTTTGATTCCAAAGGTGTTCTGGTCAAAAACAAAAAATATTACAAATACGGAAAGACTTATTATAAAATTGATGCAAAGGGACGTGCCAGTAAACTGTCTCAGGTAGAAACACTGGCAGCAATCCGTCTTCAGAAATGCGGCGGTAACTTAAAGAAGGCATTTAAATGGTCAGCGTCTCTCCGTTATAATGGAAACTACAGAGTGGCAAAGAAGAATCATACGAATTATGGAATCTATGGTTTCCGTACAGGAAGCGGTGACTGCTATGTGATGGCAAGTACATTTTACTGGATGGCCAAAGTAGCAGGATATAATGCACATTATGTAACGGGTTATGTAAATAAAGGTAAAACCAAGGGACCTCATGCATGGGTTGAGATCAAAATCAAAAACAAAACCTATGTATACGATCCGAACTTCCAAAAGGAATTTGGTCCAAAAGGTTATACCGGATATGCGATCAGATATGGCCAGAAAGGTACACTGAAGTATATCAAAAAGAAAGTTTACTAAAAAGAGAGGCAGGATAACAGAATGAAGAAAAAAATCGTCACAGTCTTAATGACAGCAGCAATTGGAACCAGTATGCTGGCCGGACAGACAGTCATGGCAGCAGAAACAACAACAGAGACTGCAGCAGAAACCAAGACAGATGAAGATAAAGCTTCTGATGAAACTGAAGAAAAGACAATCGGCAAAAAACCGGAAACAGATAAAGATGCCGAGGGTGTTTTCAGTCTGAAATTCAAGAACCTTACAGGTAAGGTGATCACAGGTGTAACTGTTAAGAATGAGAAAGACGAGAAATACCCAGATAACTTCCTTGAGAAGGACGATAAATTTGCGGCAGACGAAGAAAGAACACTCTGGTTCGATCCAAATGCAGCGAAGGATGAAGCAGCAAATACGGATACGGCAGAAGATAAAGGAACTGAGGCAGCAGAAGAAGTCCAGAAATATGATATGCAGATCACATTTGAAGATGAAACAACAGCAACACTGCATACTCTGCCATTTGGTGATACAGAAGAGGCAGAACTTCATCTGGAGGGAGACGTTGCATATATTATATTTGACAGCAAGGATCTGAAGAAATCTGTCAATACAAAGGAGACAGAACAGGCACTGGCACCAAAGCCGACAGAAGCACCGGTACAGCAGAGTTCTTCACAGACAGAGGATTACAGCTATGATTATGATGAAGACTATGACTATGATTACAGCTATGACGAAGGTGACGATGGGGATTATGATGATTCCGGAGATTCTGCTGCCGAAGGTGGCGACGATGGATGCCTGGATAATGCAATTTTAAACTAAAAAGAGCAGGGCACTGCATTAAGTGATTAGTGCAGTGCCTTATTTTGACTTGTGCAGGAGAAAATATCATGTCTTTAGTATCGAATCTATTTTTACTTTTTGTAGCGGCGGCGGTCATTGTCTATTATTTGGTACCTGCCAGATGGCAGTGGCTTGTGCTTTTGAGCTTCAGTTATATTTATTTAGGTAATTGCGAAACTCGCGGTGCTCGTTCGTAACCTTGAACCAAAACAAGGA
>OLSI01001090.1_pt1 | contig 19738 bp, 19 predicted proteins | sample 1672661 | NCBI WGS metagenome assembly OLSI01 (sample SAMEA3136711, study PRJEB25190) | human gut metagenome | biome: human gut; feature: human-associated habitat; material: faeces | place: Austria | collected 2013 | reverse complement strand
ATGAGCCTCAGAGAAAAACAAGCGGCTGCGAAGCAGACATTTGTTTTTCTGGGCTCATTAACGAGCAAATAAGCTTGTGAAACAAGCGAATAAGCTCTGAAAGAGCGGATTTGCGAGTTTGAAAGAGGCTAATTAATGTATGATATAATATAATGTATTTTGGAGGAATGTGAATGAGGGATGATGAAAAGAAAGTGTTACTACAACAACAGATCGAACAAGAAATCGATTTTGATAAATTAACAGAATTTTGTGAACATCTGACGGATGCCGTACAGGAAATATTTCGTTCATGCGGTTTATATTTTCGTATTTTTTCCAGAGTGAAATCGACAGATTCTATTGCCAACAAACTGATCAGACGTCAATACGGGACCGAACAAAATCCCAAAAAACTACAGGATTTGATCGGCATACGCGTCGTTTTGTATTATTATGATGATCTTAGCATCTGCCGTGATATTATGGAGAGTACCTTTCAGATGTTAGACCATTGGTCTCGCACCAATGCCACTGCCAATGAATTTAAGGCAACCAAGATCAACGGTGTATTCCGTTTCCCATCGGAATATTTCAAAGTCTACAAAAAGGACATGTGGACGCTGCCTATTGATACAACCTTTGAGATTCAATTTCGTACCGTATTTTTTGAGGGATGGCACGAAATTGAACATGATATGCGTTACAAAAGTCTCCTGTCAGACAATGAATTTTGGCGTGGCAGCGAAGAACTGTCTCGCATTTTGAACTGCATCCTCGCCAACTTGGAACTAAGTGACTGGTCACTTGTCCAGTTATTTGAACAACTCTCTTATAACCATTACAAAAATGCCAACTGGGAATTGATGCTAAAAAGCAAATTCCGAATCCATATGGATGATAACAGCGAACTTGATCCTGCAATTTTAGAACTGTTTGACCGGGACAAGGAGATTGCAAAACAGTTTTTCAAATGCAAACGCAAGGATCTGATCCGCGAACTGCTCAAACTGGATGCGCCACAGCCTAGTTATAACCTAATCGTCAAGCTTTTGAATGACAGTAAGATCCATAATGAGGAGGTCGCAGCCATCTGCGACAAACTTCCTATTATCCGTGATGAGAAAAACAGCGTGATTTATAAGGATGTATGCAATCCTATCACGGCAGAGTTTCGTGAGGAACTCTATACTAATATCCTTGAGGCTTATGCAAAAATCAGGGAGCCGGAGAAAGCAGAAACACAGACACAGGGAAAAACTCAGGAAATGCCGGAGTTTTCCGTGACGGTAACACCTTATGAAAGGGAAGGCAGTAATATCAAGGGACTTGCCCGTATTTACTTTGAAAACAGCTTCATTGTAAATAATGTAAACATCCTTCAGGGCAAAGAGAAAATCTTTGTATCAATGCCTTCTTATAAAACAAAGCAGGTGGACGAGCACGGCAAACCGATTTATCAGGATGTCTGCTATCCGGTCACAAAGGATTTCAGGGAGAAGCTCTATAATGAGATTATTGCAGAATATGAGAAAGCAAAGGATAAGAGCAACGAAAAAGCAAGGGAGAATGCCGAACAGAACCACGGAAATCCCGACAGGGATAAAAAGGATACACCCTTTCGATAATTAAGGCTAAGGGGCGGCATATGCTGCCCTGTTTATAAGGAGGAAAAGCAGATGGAAGCAGAAAAGACACTTACTAATGAGGAGATCATAAGAGAACTTCTCGATTTATTAAAAAAGAATACTATGAAAGAACAGGCAAATGATGTATTTGAGATATGCACCTATGTGGATGGTCTGGAAAAAAAGATTGTGTCTATGACAGAAGAACTTACCAGTATGCAGGACCAGATCAAGAAAATGCAGGAAGATACCCTTATCAATAATGCAAAAAAAGCATTAACAGAAGCACAGGAGCGACTCAATGCCAGATGTGAGCAGATAAAGTCACAGGTATCTGAGATAAAAGTACAGGTAAAATCTACTGCCAAGAATATTGTTGATGAAACAAAGGCAAAGGGAAGGGCGGCACTTTACAGGGTGACAGAATTTGTAGGAATCAAGAAAAGACTTCTCAATGTCAGAACAGCGGTAAAAGATATGATTGTATCTACAGACAGGGATATTGCAAGGACAGCACTTCTTGCAAAGGGACTCCGTGAAGCTGGTCAGACCATAAACAATGCGTTCCATACCTTTGCAGATAAGCCGGAGGTGGATTATTCGCAGAAGGAACAGAAACACCCTTTCACAAAGGCGGTACTTGCCCCTATGAAAGCAGTGAAAAAACTGCTTGTATCAATGGAGCTGCAGCTGGATGCCTCGATTGATAAGCTGGATAATCTGGCTATGAATGTGCAGTTTGATAAGGAAAAGCGTATGGAGCACACAAAGGATAAGGATCAGAAAGCACCGGATACAGAAAGAGAGATCATCTACTCACCGATGGTAGCTGAACCACAGGAGTACAAGTATAATGCAGATGCTTTTGAGGCAAGAAAGACATCGGAGGCAAAGCAGGAAACGGCGGGGAAGGAGCTGCCAAAAGTCAGAGAAGATAAAGCCAGATAAGTTTAGGGGCGTGGGAGTAAAATCCTGCGTCCTTTTTATCTGTTTTGTTTTAATAGCAGGCAAAAAATGGCGAAAATATAAAAAAAATGCAAGAAATGGCGAGTAATTTATCTAGGAATAAGTTATCCTATGAAAGAACAGCATGAACAGGCTGTTAAATCGTTTGAGGAATATTTGGAAAAAATACGTCCAACAATGATAACAAAAGAGGGAACTGCCTGCATGGACACTATTGATAAAGCATGGGCAGAGTATAAGGAAGTGGATGCAAAAGTAATTGAGGTCGGTGCAACGACTGATAATGCGAAATCATTACAGGCTCAGCAGATGATGACCGATGAAGCAGCACCAAAGTATCAGGCGTTGGATGATGCTTTACAGAAACTTATGGATTTGAATATTTCATTGGGAAATGCTGAACGTGCACAGTTGAGAACGATTATGATAGCTGCATTGACAATTATAATAATTGTAATTGCAGTATCAACGATTTATTCAAATAGTCTTTCCGTTGCAATATCAAAGAGCATTGAAAAACCATTAAATGAATTAAAGGACAGATTTATTACATTTGCAGAGGGGGACATAGATTCTCCACTTCCAACGGTTGAGTCTGAGGATGAAATTAAGGAACTTGTATCTGGTGTATCTGCAATGTCAGACAGAATCAGAGTTATCATTAAAGATTCTGGCAGAATGTTAAATGAAATGTCAGAAGGTAATTTTGCGATTGATACAGAGTGTGAGGAAGTATATACAGGAGCATTTACCGATTTGCTGACAGGCATAAGAAAAATGAATGAGGAGATTGATACAACTGTAAGAGGGGTAGATGATGCATCGGGGCAGGTTCTTACAGGTTCCACAAATCTTGCAGAAGCGGCACAGTCTTTAGCAGAAGGCGCAACGGATCAGGCGGCATCGGTTGAGGAAATGCAGGCAACTATCAATGAACTTACAAGCGGAATAAAAACAACAGCAGAAGAATTGGGAACAGCTTACGATGAAGCCTATAAGTATGCGGAGATTGCAGAAGGCAGTCGTGGAGATAGGAAGTATTAGTGCAGGCTATGTCACGCATAAATGAAACTTCTGAGAAGATAGGAGCAATTATCACACAGATTGAAGATATTGCAAGCCAGACAAATCTTCTTTCATTAAATGCTTCGATTGAGGCAGCAAGAGCCGGAGAAGCCGGAAAAGGTTTTGCTGTTGTTGCGGATCAGATCAGAAACCTTGCAGAACAGAGTGCAAAATCAGCGGTGGATTCAAATGCACTTATTGAAGCGGCTATTCATGAGGTTGGAGATGGAAATATGTATGCAGAGAAAGCCTCAACTTCATTGAGAGAAGTTGTGGATGGCATACAGGCGATTGCGGACAGTGCGAAAAAGATAAAAGAAATTTCCATTGAACAGGCAGACAGTATGGAACAGGTAGAGGCAACCGCAGAAAGAATTGCTGAAGTTGTTCAGAATAATTTGGCTGCGGCATAGGAAACATCAGCGACGAGTGAAGAACTTACAGCTCAGGCTACAACACTTAGCGGTATGGTTTCGGTATTCAAATTAAGACAATAAGAATAGACAGAGTTTTTAGTGGATGATTGTTTTTTACACAGTTAAAGAATAATCGTCCACTTTTCTGTTTTGGGCAAGAAAATGTTTTTTACTTTTAGTTCGGTTATATGGTTATTTATAATAAAAATATAGAAACAATGCGTCGTTTAATAGATGAAATATGAAGTATATGTTGAGTTTTCTTGAGCTGAAATATAGGTCATGAGTTTTTTATAATAAGAATAACTTTATGCTTTCCTCAATAGTATTTTGAGATTCCCGCGTGAGGGGGAAAGTCAATTACAAACAGAATAAATTACAGCAGTGAAAGTGACGATACAAATGCAGGAGGAGCAGAAATGTTCTTCCTGTTTTTTCATGCAGCTTCAGCAGCCGGCGGGGAAAGGAGACAGTATGGCAAAGTTTTTAAATTATGAGGGCCGGCTGGACATAGAAAGCGGACTGAAGGAGCACATGACTTTTACAGAACTCGGAGAAAAACTTGGAAGAGACAGGACTACCATTACAAAGGAAATCCGCAACTATTCCATCGAACAGGACACCGGTTATGGAAGTTACCCGCACAATACCTGCAAGTACAGAAAAGCATGCAGGAGGAAAAAAGTATGTGGTACAAATGACTGCAGGCATCCGCTGGTAGCCGTCTGCAAACAGTGTGAACTCATATGCAACCGCTACTGTGAACACTTTGAAGAGGAAGTATGTACCCACCGTTTTAAACCACCATATGTATGCAACGGATGCAGTGAAGTGAAAAAGTGTACGCTGACCAAAACTGTGTACGATGCATTGGAAGCCCAGAGACAGGCAACGGAAAAGATATCGGAATCCCGAAGCGGGATTCTTGCAACAGAAGGAGAACTTGTCAGACTTAATGCAATCCTGGTGCCGCTGGTGAAGCAGGGGCAGTCCATCCATCAGATCTACCTGACACATAAGGATGAGCTGATGTGCAGTGAAAAGACGCTCTATAACTACGTGGATGGGGGTCTGTTTGATATCAGGAACATAGACCTGCCAAGAAAAGTAAAGTACCGCCCAAGATATAAAAAACCAGAACTGAAAGTAGACCGTGGATGCCGTGTGGGAAGGAATTATCATGATTACGAGGTATATATGGAACAGCATCCAGACACAGCAGTGGTGCAGATGGATTCTGTGATCGGCAGCAAGGGAGGGAAAGTCCTGCTGACGATATATTTTGTAAATGTGTCACTGATGCTGGGCTTTTTGAGGGAAGCGAACACCTCAAAGTCAGTGATAGATATTTATGATGAACTGTACCAGCGGCTGGGAGGACAGGACTTCAGGAAGCTGTTTCCGGTCATTCTGACGGATAATGGAAGTGAGTTTTCCAATCCGAAGTGCATAGAGAATGGACCGGATGGAAAAGGATTTCGAAGGACAAGGATCTATTACTGCAATCCGAGTGCACCGTACCAGAAAGCAGAGATTGAAGTGGGACATGAGTTTATACGCAGGATTGTGCCGAAAGGAAGAAGCTTTGATGAACTGACGCAGGCAGACATAGAGCTGATGATGAACCATATCAATTCCTACAGGAGAAAGAAACTGAACGGAAAAAGTCCGTATGAAGCATTCTGCTTCTACTATGGAGAAGACCTGGCGGAGAGGCTAGGATGCCGCGAGGTTGCAGCCAAAGACATCAACCTCACCGCAAGACTTCTCAAAAAGTAACCTGAAGACAGAATAAAGCACAGACCGCCGGCTGAAATAAGAACAGCAGAAGACGTGAATTATGGCTTACAAAATTTGTAAGTCACAACTGACGTCCGGTTTTTGTGCGGAAAAATACCCTGCCATAAAGCGATTATACCACAGAAAGAAAGAAAAAAACGGGAAAGTCGTTACAAAAGTGGAAAGCCGGGTACAAAATTTGAAGGTCGCTTTCAAAATGTGAAACTCGTTTACAAAACGGGAATCTCGGATGACTATTGAGCAACTTTATGCTTTTTTGAATAAAAAAGTCTTACTTCGTGCAAAAAAATCTTACTTCGTGCAGAAAAGGTGAAATGTTGTAAGATACTTGTCGATAAAAAAGAAAAATAAGGAGGTTTTCAAATATGAAAAAGCTTAATGATGTAGCACTGAGATTACTTGCAAAAGCAGCATATGTTAATGCCAAAAAGGAAGCAGATTCAGCATGTTTGTTTATTGGTTATCAGCCTAAAATGCCATAGAATGTAAAAGAGCTGGAAGAAAAAAGTATATGACTGTGTAAAGAGTAAGATAACTCCAAAAGGGTTATCTTACTCCAATAAATCAATTAAAGGTTACTGCTTGGGCTTCGGATGGAGAGAGCAGGTACGGTTCTGACTGACAGAAGAACCGTGGAAAGGAGTTAATATGGGATTAGGCGTTGAAAATTCAGTTAATGCTTATAATCAGAATTATAGGTATCAACAGAATAAGACGACAGGGCAAGCCAATCATTTAGATTTCAATAAGATTTTATCTGCTAAAGAGGGTGATAATACAGAGAAAGTACAGAAGCCAAATGAAAATAGTGTTTCAAAAGTAGATACCTACACTGAATATTTAAAGGCTAAATATGGGAATATAATGATCCAAAATGTTGGAAGTGATCAAAAGAGTATGGATTCATTGGGGACGGGGACATATGGGATGAATAATATTGTGATTGCACCCAATGTTTTGGAAACAATGGCAAATGATCCCAAAAAAGCAGCTTATTACGAAAAGATGATACAGGATTTTTTTGCTTCGCAGTCAACTGTGAAGGCGCAGATGGCAGTCGGGGGGTTTGAGATTCAATCTTATGGTATGGTTATTCACCCGGATGGAACTGCACACTATTATGTTTGTGGAGATGTTTCACCAGAAAAAAAAGCAAAGATAGAGGCGCAAATGAAAGCTGAAGATGAAGAGAAGGCTAAACGGCGTAGACAATATTTAGAGCGCAGTGAGGAGGCGGCAGAAAAGCGCAGACAGATAGAAGAGATTAATATGCAAAAGAGTAAAAAAGATGCGGCTTTTAATGATAATATATCGGCTGTTAATGTATTATCGGAAGTAGATAGGGCGGTTGCCATAGCTGCTTATGAAAATATTGCCAATACTTTTAATGAAAACATAATAAAAAGTACAATTGATAATTGAGGACTTTACTGACTATATCAACTTATAATAATCGATATATAATATTATGCGCTGAAAGGAGGTGAGAATATGAAGAAGTTGGTAAAGCGTAGCGATGTTATGCAGGAAACATTGGAGGCATATTGCAGTTGCAGTTGCAGTTGTTATGGAACTTGCTCTTGTAGCACTGGACAGACAAATAATTCAGCAGCTTTGTTTCAGGCTAGATACACCCAATTTTACATGGACTTTGTAGCAATTCGTATGGTGTAAGAACATAGCAATGCAGCGGAAGATGGGTATGACAATATGCTTTGGGCATATTGTCATGCCTGTTTAATAATTAGGGAGGAAATAGTATGCCGGTTTTTCATACATTTACTGCTGGTGGGAAGAGGTATATGTTTGATGCAAATACAAATGTAATTATAAATCTTAAAGAGGATTTGTATTTTGAACTTGAGAAATATATGCAAAGTGGATATAAAGAGATCACACCAGCTATAGAAAAATTAAGAGATAGAGGATATTTAAAAGATAGAGCAGATTTTGAAATGGTGCATCCGATGGATTCTACATTGGAATATTCTTTGGAGCGTTGTATAGGTACAATTGCGTTACAAGTCACACAGGGGTGCAATTTGCGTTGTAAATATTGTGCTTATTCTGGTAGTTATGATAATCGTGTCCATAGTAGTAAGAGAATGAGTAAGGAAATTGCATTTAAGGCAATTGATTTTCTTTTTGATCATTCTATAGATCGTGATAGGGTTTCTCTTGGATTTTACGGTGGAGAACCATTACTTGAATTAGATTTGATAAAGGAATGTGTTAAGTATGCAAAGAAAAAGAGCATAGGTAAAGAATTGATGTTTAATATAACTTCAAATACAACACTTATAACAGATGAAGTTTTGAAATTTCTATATGATAATGAGTTTAGCTTAACGGTGAGTTTAGATGGAGATCGACAGGCTCATGATAAAAATAGAGTATTTGCTGCAAATGGTGCTGGTACATTTAGTGTAGTAATGCAAATTCTTGAAAAAATACAAACACAGTATCCAGATTATATGGAAAGAGTACATATTAATGCTGTTATAGATCCGACTACAGATTTTGATTGTACTAGTAATTTCTTTTCTGATTATAAAACAGTTAAAGACTTTTATATACAGGCAAATCTTATTTCTGAATATTATCGTAAGGATGAAGTGGCAACAGATGAAGAGTATAGGGAAAAATTTAGTTATGAAATATTTAAAATGTATCTTCAAAAATTAGGAAGATTGGAGAATGGAAGCGTATCAAAACTTGTTTCACATGGTTTTCATAGTTTGAAGGAAATACATGATAAAACAAAAATGCCATCTTCTTTAACAATAAAAAGAGATCATCATTCTGGACCATGTGTACCAGGTATACAGAGACTATTTGTTGATGTAGAAGGAAACTTATATCCTTGTGAACGAGTGAGCGAAGCGTCAAAGGCAGTAAGAATGGGACATATAGATACAGGTTTTGATATTGATAAAGCTAGAGCTTTATTGAATATTGGAAAATTAACTGAAAAAGAATGCAAGCAATGTTGGGCATTTAGGTTTTGTTCTGCTTGTGCAGTTCAAGCAGATAATTTGGAAGAACTGTCTGCTGAAAAAAAGTTACAAAACTGTGCATTAATTCGTGGTCACATAGATAACATGATGAGAGATTATTGTGTTATGAGAGATTTAGGATGTAATTTTGATAAGGAAAAATTGTTTGTTTAGAGAAGGAGATATTATGAAAAGGAAAGCTATAATTTTCCCTTATAATGCAGAATGTGCTTCTCTTGTACGAAATAGAGAGTTGTTGTTAAACCATGAAATTGTGGCTTGCGTGTCTCCAATTGGTTATGGATTACAAGGAAAAGATGCTGCATATGCATATGGAGGAGAAAATACAGGGATTGTTATCTCAGATAAGAAAATAAGTGAAATAAATTTTGATGATTTGTTAGTATGTGAGTCATCTAGTGATTTTGATACATTTATAATGCCACAAGTAAAACTTGCAGCAGAATGTGGGAAAAATGTTATTTTTTTATATAATATTTCTCAGCAACAGAAGAAAGAAGCAGAAGAAACGTGTAAAAAAAAGAACGTAAAATGTGTTGTTCTTACAAATCGGAGAATGGATACAGATAAATTATTTGAGCATGAAATTATACCATTATCCGTTCCAGTGGTCTTTGTAGCCAGTGTTATTGAAAATACTAATAAATTTGATGTGCAATTAGGGCTGAGAAAATTTCTGCAGGAAGAAGGATATAAAGTTAGCCAGATTGGAACAAAAGAATATTGTGAGTTATTTGGTTTTCATGCAATACCTGAATTTATGTACGCAAATCAATTGAGTGAAGCTGACAAGATTGTATGGTTCAATCGAATTTGTAAAAGCATTGAACTACAGGAAAAGCCCGATATTTTTATTATTGGTGTGCCGGGAGCCACAATGGTATTCAATGAAACAATTACAAATAATTTTGGCATAACTGCCTTTGAGATTGCAAATGCCGTTAGACCAGATACAGCTATCATGTGTGTTCCATATGAAGGTTATGATTCCGGTTTCCTTAAAATGATACAGACATCATCAAAATATAAGTTAGATATGCAGGTTGATTGCTTTAACATGGCAAACAAACATTTTGATGTAGCAAGGAGCAAAGAAGAAAAGAAATTGTCTTTTATAACAACAGGTGCAGACTTGGTGGATAAAAGGATAGAGGATTTAAAGAGAGATACTGAAATCCCAATTTACAACTCGTTGAACGTTACAAGTGCTTTAGAGATGTATAGTTATATTGTAAATAAACTGAGTGAAAGTGATTTTGGAACTGTAAGTTAAGAAGGGAGGAGAAGAATGTGGATGCTGAAAATATAAGGGCTAAAGTCAAAAAAGTTTTTTTTGATTTATTTCAGAAAGATGAAAGCAAGATTCAGGATAGTTATTGCACTGATAATTTCTTTGGTAGTAAAATGGGATTATTGCCGGGAGATGTAGTTGCTTATTTGTATGCTGTTGAGAAAGAATTTAATTTGCAGATTCCGTCCTCATATATACAAGAGGGGAAATTTAATACACTAGATAATGTCACAAACATTATTTGTGAGGTACTTCAAAAGAAAGATGATTAAGGAGTTTTAAGACTAAAACGGAATCTGTTATTTTATAGTCAATAGTATGTAATAAGGGCGTTTATCTTCTATCAAAAAGTAGGTTGATTGAGATTTATGTCCTTTTATTTGTAGAGGTGCGGTATGAGTCTTGAAATTCAAATTGCTGTAATAGATAGCGGATTAAATGAAAAGCTATTGGATAGGAAAAAAATTAGAAATCGGTTTGAAGTGGATGAAAATAATGATTTTATTGAAGAACGCTCGATGTCGAAAGCTAGTGATTTTCTTCATGGTACAATATGTGCTATAATAATAGAAAAGTATTGTCCTGATGCTGTGTTTAACAGTATTCGCATTCTTAATCAGAACGGAACAGGTGGGGTTGAAAAGCTAGAGCCTGCTTTAGAATGGTGTTGCAAAAATAATATAAAAATTGTCAATCTTAGTTTGGGGACTACACATTTTAAAGAAAAAGATATTTTAAAAAAACTAATTAATAGGTATACATATAAAGGACTGGTATTTGTTGCGGCTATATCGAATATAGGATATTTTACTTTCCCGGCAAGTTTTACTAATGTTATAGGTGTTGCAAATGTGGAAAGTCCTCTATCCTATTCCAAAGATTATATACATTTAGGGATAGATACAGTTACAATTTCAGAACATATAATTATGTTAGAAAATAAGGAACACAAAACTTCACCGAGTAACAGCTATGCAGCTCCTTATATATGTGCATTGATTGCAAATAAACTAAGCAATGACAAAACTCTCGATATAGTAAAATTAAAGAGATATGCTAAAGAGCAAAGCCATATTGAAATGACAGTGGATAGTTATGAGCCGGACTGGATTTACAGGGCGTATATATCGGGCAGAGGAACTTTGAGCAGGGCAGAGTATTATTTTGAAACAGTTACAGGGGTGTATGATGAAATACAAGGGAAAATAGATACTGTAATAGCCTATTCTATGGCAGAATTAGAAAATTTGGATATAAGCAATAAGAACTTAATATATCTTGGTAATGAGGATATTCATAATATAGATGTTCAGGGGTTCATTTGGAGCAAGGAAACAAGGCAACGGCAAATTAAGCATAATCATTATCAGGAAAATGGTCTTGAAGTTCCGGTAGTGATACTGGCAGTGGAAGATGTAATAGACAAGTTCTATATACTCACAGAACTAAAGAGGGCATTTGCTAATGGTGGTTATAACGCATATACAATAGGAATGGAGCCGGAGTGTGTATTATATGCATTAGAATATATGCCGGAGCCAGTATCAGATATTGATGCTTGGAAAAATTTTATAGAGAGCCAGACTTTTTATAAACAGAGTGATTTGGTCATATGGTGCGTTCTGGTGGAAGAACAGGATAAATATTTGAAAGTATATCCTGATTGTGATGTACAGATCAGTCTTTGCAATGAGGGAGATATAAATATTGTCCGGTTTTCTTTTGATGGAGAAAAGATTGAGAAAAAAATATCTGGACTGATTGACAGAAAAGATGTTGAGGAAATATATCATATTATAGAAGCGAAACTGACGGAGGAAGAAGATGGATAACAAAGAGGCTGTAAAAAGATTACTTCTGTTACTAGGCAGATACAAAAAAACAATAGTTGTAATTGTCGGTTGTCTGCTTGTTTCTACCGGGTTAAATCTATGCGTTCCGCTGATCAGCAGGCGAATCATGGACGATGGCTTTATTGGCGGAAATAAGAAATTATTGATAGAGCTGGTCTTGGTGTCTATGGTAATCTACACTATAAATTCCCTCATAGATATAGTCAAGGAAAAGAAACGTGTAGATATTTCAGCAAAGATACAATATTTTCTTTCGGAACAGTCTTTTTCACATCTTATGAAGCTGCGGGTAAACTATTTCAATAACACAAATTATGCGGAGACTTTGAATAATATCAACACGGATATTAACCAGATGACATCTATTGCTGACAGCAGTGTTTTTTTCGTAATTACGCAGGCGTTTAGCATGACAGGCGGCATAATAGGTTTATTCATAATAGATTTCAGAATGACGGTACTGGTTCTTCTGTTTATACCTATTAAGTGTGTGGTAATGAAATACTTTGCAAAAAAGCAAAAACAGATTATGGACGAGTTCATAAAAAGGAATCAGGAGTACGCAAAATGGTTTGGAGATACTGTTGGAGGGGTACGAGAAGTCAAGCTGTTTAATATCTTGGATAAAAAGCATGAGGAGTTTGTACTTAACCAGAACAATATTATAGAGAAACAAAAGCAGATGAATATGTTAGGGCAGTGGAATACGATAATAGATAGTATCATGGTACAGTTTCTTTCCACATTGTTATATATACTGGGCGCAAATTTAGTGTTTGATATGAAACTTTCAGTAGGTAGTGTGTTCGCTTTCATTACATATAGTGCTTATGTTACCGGACCGATTTCTGCAATCCTAAATATAGGATACCTGTTATCAGGGATTATTCCGTCAACAAAAAGATATTATGCGTTTATGGAATTGGAAGAAGAAACGGATAATGGAAAGAAAACGGAGCTATGTCCAAATGATTTGAGATTGCAGAAGGTTTCTTTTGCGTATGAAAGGGATAAGTGCATTTTGAAGAATATTGATATATTATTTGCAAAATCCAGCAAGACAGCTATAATTGGGCGCAATGGTTCGGGAAAGACGACAATCATCAATCTTCTTACGAGAATGTATGAGCCGACAAGTGGTGAAATACTGTTGGGAGCAGAAAATATTTCAGAGCTGCCATTGCCAGAATACCGAAATATGGTATCCGTTGTGAGCCAACAAATCTATTTATTCAATGACACAATAAGGAATAATATCTGTCTGTATAAACAAATAGATGATACGGTGATAGAAGCTGCCTGCAAGGACAGCGGACTTGAAGATTTTATAAAAGAGGTTTCCTTAGATCATGTGGTAGGACAGAATGGGGCAATGCTCTCCGGCGGGCAAAAGCAGAAAATAGCCCTTGCAAGGGCATTGGTGCATGACAAGCCGATTATTATATTTGATGAAGCTACTTCAAACACAGATGCTTATTCAGAACAGCAGATAAACGGACTGCTTGATACTCGGCTAAAAGACAAAACAGTGATAGTGATAACACATAAGAAAGAGGTATTGAGCAAAGTGGATCAGATCGTTGTACTGAAGGAGGGAGTGGTTGCAGATTTAGGGAGATATGATGATTTGGTAGGGAAAAGTGATGAACTAAATGTTATGTTGGAAAAAGCAGAATAAATATAAGAAAATCTTTTCAGAGTAGCAAGTCTTTTTTGCTTTTGGGACAAAAAGTATTATTTCTGGCAGAAAATGTGAAATATTATTAGATGCTTGTCGATAAAAAAGAAAAATAGAGAGAATTTGCATCATGCAGGTTAATTCTAATTATTCTATGTATGGTGTGCCGTATGAAACTTAAATAGGATAATATTCCTCCATATTAGTGCGGAATATGCTGTTCATGAAAGTTAAAATCCCAAAGATGCAGAGATGTATATTATCAACAATTATACATTTCTGCATCTTTTTATTTTGAGCATTCCAATAGTAATACGCTAAATCTTAAATAACTGTATATGAGGAAAATATGATATGATTATATTCAAATATGAAATTACAGGATCAGAGGTATACACAGTATGTACAGAGACACTATATTTCAATATGTAAAAAAACAATATGGAACAATTCCAGAATATCTGTGGAATGATTTACCAGATAGTGCAATACTTCGTAATGACAATGGAAAATGGTATGCTGTATTTATGAATTTGGAAGGCTTTAAAATCGGATTGGATACAAAAGATAGGGTTGATAGTATGGTTGTAAAATGTAAGCCGGATATGATAAGTGTTATGACACACATGAAAGGCTTCCTGCCGGGATATCACATGGATAAAAGTAATTGGATCACAATTCTTCTGGATGGGACAGTCCAGGAGGCAAAGATATTAGATTTTCTTGATATGAGTTATGATTTGACGGATGGGCGAATCGAGGAAAGTATTGAATGATATTTAAAAACGATAAAATCCTCTTGTGAAGAAAGTTGCATAAAAGCTAAGTATATTTTCAATAAAGTTGTGAAGTTTATTTTTCATGGAAGTCTATCTTCTTTCGTTTTCCTATGGCTATTACCATAATGTTCTGCAAGATCTGTTTGTGGGACAACTGCATATTACATAGGGTAAAATCTGTGTGTGAAAAAGTTTGCATAAAAGCTAAGTAAGTTTTCAATAAAGTTGTGGAATTTGTTTCTCATGGAAGTTCATCTCCTTTCTGTTTACGCTGTCATTATAAAACACGAAGGGGGATATTACTTGACAAAATAAAAAAATAATTGGACAAAAATTGCAACGGGCAGAGAGTGTGTAAATATTCTCTGTCCGTTGCAGTTTCTTATATATTTTTGCGATATTCTGAGGGAGGTATGCCTTTTATCTTTTTGAACATGCGGCTGAAATATAAAGCATTATCATAGCCAACAATTTGAGCAATTTCGTTTATGTTATATTCCGTATTCAAGAGCAGGGCTTCTGCATTGCAAATGCGTTTTTGCAAAATGAATTGCATTGGTGTAGAGCCAACATAAAGTTTGAAATTGCGTATAAACCAGCTTGTGCTTACATGATTTTTTTCAGCGTATTCTTCAATGCTGATTGATTCACTGTAATGTTCATTGAAATAGGCAATAGCCATGTCAATAGTTTCTGCAGCACGGGAATTATCTATCCTTATGCTGTTATTAAAGTATCGTTGCAGTTTTATAAAAATTTGTCTTAAATACATTTCAAGCATTTACTGATAACTATCCTTACACATCTGTAATTCATTTATCATTGCACGAAAAAGATTCTGATAGGAGGATGTTAAGGCACTTCTTAGAATTGCACGGGTGTATGATATACCGATTGCTAATAATATTGCAACAGCGGATTTTATGATTCATTCCACGCTTATGAATGAACAGTATTCACATCAGATTGAAAATTTTAAAAATACTGTGGATGTCAGAGTAAAAGAAATGCAGTGATGGATATGATAAATAGCCAAAAAACGTCCGCTAATAGGATTTACAACAGAATATAAAGCAGATAAAGACGAATGGTATCAGATGTGCCATTCGTTTTTTTAATAAAAGCACAAATTAACCTACTTACGAGCATAAAATGATGTGCGTTGGGTTGTTTTCTGGACTATGAGAATCAAAGTCCCATTGATATGATTAACATGGAAAAGAGGTGCAAAATCTTGGACACAGGAAGAAAAGATGCCAATATACAGATAGGAAAGAGACTAAGAGAGGCAAGACTGAATATGAACCTCGAAAAGTCAGAAATTGCGGATGTATTGGATGTTACAGTAGAACATTATCGAAAGCTTGAGGCGGGTATAACGGGAATATCTGTAGATAAAGTGTTGACACTCTATCATAAATATGGAATTGATCCTACATATCTGATAACAGGTGAGAGCAGTATGAAAGATTTTAATCTGGATTACTATGTTGCGAACAGCACAAAGGAGCAGAGAAATGATTTTTTTGACCGTGTGCTGGCTTATTTATCTAAGTTGATTAGATAAATTGAAGTGCTTCCTACTTCCAAGCCCGAAAAGGAGGAAGTGTTATGCTTAATATTGCGGTCTGTGATGACAGCAGAACAGATGTAGAAATGCTGGAAAGTGCTTTTGATAAGTTAGCGCAGTACCAGTTTTCTTATGAAGTGTATTTTACAGCGAAGGAGTTGCTGAAGCATGTTATAGATGATGGGGAAATGTATCATCTGTATATATTTGACATTGAAATGCCGGAGATGAATGGTTTGCAGCTTGCAAAAGAAATCCGGAAAATAGATGCTAAAGCATTGTTTGTATTCCTGACTGGATATACGCAGTATGTTATGGATGTTTTTGAGGTTATTACCTTTGACTATATTTCTAAACCGATTACAGTGGAAAAGCTGGAGTCCGTCCTTTTAAAAGCCATGCAGTATCTTCATATGATAAAGCGTGACTTTGTCTTTCAGTTCCGAAAAAATCAGTTTCGTATTAGCTGCGATGATATTGTGTATTTTGAGAAGAAAGGTCGTCAGGCAGTGATACATACGATCTCAGAAAATTTCAAGGCAAATATGACAACTGAAGAAATATGGAAACAGCTTGATGATAAGGTCTTTGCCCATATTCATGTATCATATATCATCAATCTTGGGCATATCAGGGCGATTGAGGGAGATGAAGTAGTGATGGACAATGAAGAAAGACTTCTGATTGCCCGTTCCCATAAGCAGAATTTAAAAGAAAAACATATGGAGTTTGTAAGGAGGATGGTTTAAGGATGGAATATGTGATACGCTTTGCCATCAGCCTGTTTGATCTGGCAGTGTTTATGTATTATTTTCATTCCAATAAGAAAATGAAACCAGTATCAAAGGTATGGATATGGGCTGGATTTACCATTGCTGCAATTATATGGACATTTGTCAGCAGCATAAAAAATCCGTATCTGAATCTTGCAACTCTTTTGATTGTGCTTATACTGTTATCATTTTATTATGAATCAGGAATGTGGACGAGAATTATAAATATTGTGACATTCATGGGTATTGGAATGCTGTTTGAACCTGTAGCTTTGCTGTTACTGCATGCTATGAATTTTCATATGGGAGAAAGTTATAAATATTATTTTGTAATGGTAATATGCAGCTTTGTTCGTGGAAATGTGATGTATATTCTGTCAAAATTGATTTCAAAGAAAGGGATGCAGATTGCCGACTTTCCAAGAGAAATTTTGGGTGTGCTGGTTATGGTATTTACCTTTACGGTGTTGAATTGTTGCTTTGTTATTCTTTTGTCATTGGAAGCTGGCAGTGAAAAAAGCCTGCTTATGTGTGCCAGTATTGTAATTTCCATTGTCCTGACAGATTATTTTATGCTGTATATGATGGAACGTTTTAATTATCTTGTGCAAAAACAGTATGAGGATGCAATGTACAGGGAAGAAATGCACTATAAAGACATCTATTATGAAGAAGCAGAAAAACAGAATAAGGAAGTGCAGAAGTTAAAGCACGATATGAAACATAAATTGCATGAACTGTATCATCTGGTGGAAAATAGTGATGGGCAGGAACTTTCAGAGAAAATCGGTGCGATGTGCATGGAATTTGAGCAGATAGATGAAAAGCAGTATTCTGATAATCCAATCGTAGATTCTGTGCTCCGCATTAAATTTGGCAGGGCAAAGGCAAGGGGAATAAAAGTAGAAACATCTATTCGTATTCCAAAGCAGATGCAGCTTGATCACGGAGATATAGGTGTATTGTATGGAAATCTTGTGGATAATGCGGTAGAAGCCTGCAGCAAGGTGCCGGAGGGACAGCGTTTTGTAAAGATTGAAAATAAGTACCAGTCCGGGATTTTGCTTCTTATAATAACAAACAGCAAAACAGGAAAGAAAAATAAAAGCCTGAAAACAACCAAGAAAGATAATATCAGACATGGGCATGGTGTTCAGAGTGTTCGTAAAGTGATAGAAAAATACAATGGAACGGTCAGTTTTACAGATAAAGGGGATATATTTGAGGTTTCTGCAATGCTCTATGGAATTGAAGTGAAGGAATAAATGCAAAGCGTTACACTTAAATGTCAATCTGTTACACTTTGACGGATTTTCCTGTAAAGTATGATATAGTGCATTCATCAAATGAAAAGGAGGACATACATATATGTCAAAATTAAGAAGATTGATGAACCGACTCAGTTATGGAGCATTAAGCAGCGTGGCAGCACTTGCCCTTACGGTAACTGCAACAAATATGAACCGTTGCTGCTGGTTTATTTTCGGACAGGACAAGTTACCGGATAATGCGAAAAAACTTAGAAAATTTTAAGGTGGTAACAGGGTATGATTGCTAAATTTGCAAAGAAGATAAATGAAATATTGATACAAAAGGGGATTGTGCAAAAAGAGGATGCAGAACTGTACCAATATGGGATAGAAAATGGTATTGTTGTTGCAGGAAACCTTTTGGCTTCTGGAATATTTGGCATTGTGACGGGGAGACCGGGACTTGTTCTGGTCTTCCTGTTATTTTATGCCTCGTTGAGAAGCTATAGTGGGGGCAGCCACTGTAAGAGTAGAATCGGCTGTTTTTTGATATCAATGGCAATTTTATTTATTCCGGTTTATACATATGAGCCTGTAATGAAAAATGTTCCTAATGCCGTGATTTTATTGATCGGAGTTCTTGCCGTGGTAATTATTATTGTCCTTGCCCCAGTGGAAAGTATCAATAAACCGCTTGATGAGGAAGAAAGAAGGTATTATGCAAGGGTAACACATTGCATAACGGCATTGCAGGTATGTGTTCTTATCATTTTGTTTTGTCTGGATCTGCAAGATTATTTTTATGCTGGGTATGTGAGTATAGTCCTGATAGCAGTATTTATGGTTATGGGAAAGATTGCAGTGAAACGATATGTGCAATAGCAAAATGTATTAAAAATAGGTATTGATATATAATTTTGTAGACGAACATGGAATATTACAAATATAGAGTAATGGTTAAAATTTTGGATGAAAATGCCGAAATATAATAAAAAATAGGAAAATATACAAAAAATAATCCAACCAAATGAAAGAAGTATGTCAAATTTGTGTGTGGAAGGAGATGAGCATATGTTCAGAATTGCTATATGTGATGATGAAAGACAATTTAGAAAACGCATTCATGATATTTTAATAGAATATATGAATGAAAATGATATATTATACGAAATTGATGAATTTGAATCAGGAAAGGATTTTATAAGTTTAGGTATCAATCTAGCAAAGTATGATATTGTTTTTCTGGATGTAAATATGGATGAACTGGATGGAATGGAAACTGCGCAGAAAATAAGAAAAGTCAGCAATGATGTTTTTATAGTTTTTGTTACAGCATTTATTACATGTGCCCCTCAAGGATACAGCGTAGGAGCTATAAGATATATTCTGAAAAATAATGTAAATTTTCCGGAACTAATATTTGAGTGTATGGATGCAATCAGCTTGAATATGAATTATGTAGCCCAAAAGAAGAAATTTAACTTTAATGAGGGTACAAAGATTGTAGCATTAGAGCGTTTGTTATACATAGAGAGCAGATTGCATAAACTTGAGTTTTACATTATGGAGGACAAGTTAAAAAAATATTCAATATATGGCAAACTAGATGAGCTGGAAAAAGAGTTGCAAGGTAATGATTTTATCCGGATACATCAAAGTTATCTGGTTAATAT
>OLSI01001087.1_pt1 | contig 19787 bp, 20 predicted proteins | sample 1672661 | NCBI WGS metagenome assembly OLSI01 (sample SAMEA3136711, study PRJEB25190) | human gut metagenome | biome: human gut; feature: human-associated habitat; material: faeces | place: Austria | collected 2013 | reverse complement strand
TTTGGCTGGAAGTTTTCAATTTGCTTTTTAATTAAAGCGCTAATTTCTTGTGCATTAATTGCCAAAAGTCACACCACTTTCTATTTCAAATTCATTTTAAATGCTTGTAATTGACTACGAATTGACGTGTCAACAAACTTATTCTTTGCTTTGATGACGAATCCTCCAATGAGTTCCTCATCAATTTTTTCTACTAAACGACGTGTCTTAATCTCAAATTTTTGTGAAACTATCGTCAAAAGTCTAGTTTTTTGTTCTTCAGACAAGGGACTTGCTGATGTCACAGTGACATCGTAAGTGTTGTCTTCTTGATCAAAGAGCTCAAGGACCAATTTCAAGACATCATAAAGAATGTTAGCTCGGTCATTGAGTGAAATTACCTCAAGAAAATTGTTCATGTATACTGAACAAGACTCTTGAAAGAAACTTAAACTTTCTTTCTTAGCCTCGCTTGTCACATTTACTTGAGACAAGAAGGTTTTTAGATTTGTTTCAGCAAAAACTGTTAGGATTTGCCTTACTTCTTCTTGGATTGTTGACACGGCGTCTTGTTCAAAAGCGACTTCTACCAGACTTCTGGCATACTGCTCAACAAGAGCTTGTGTTTTCTTATCCATTAAGCATCTCCTAATTGATCAAGATAGCTATCAATCAAGTCAGATTGCGCTTTTGCATCAAGGTTTTGTTTCATGACTTTTTCTGCCAAAAGGACAGTCAAGTCAGCAACCTCACCTTTAACGCCAGCAAGTGCTTCCAACCAGCTTTGGGCGATATCTTGATTTGCTTTCTCTTTCAAGCGTTTAGCTTCATCATATGCTTCTGCAATGATTTTTAACTCTTTAGTTTTACCAGTTTTCTTGGCCTCATCAATAATCTGAGTTGCTTCTGTGCGAGCGGCAGCTAACTCATCTTGACGTTTTTGTACCAAGATTTCTGCTTCTTGACGAGCTTTTTCAGCACTATCAATATCTGTGGCAATTTTCTTTTCACGAGCGACAAAGATTCCTGTAATTTGATCCCATGCGAATTTACGAATGAGGTAATACAAGAGAAAAACTGAGCCGAGCGTAATAATGATATTACCAAGTGTCGTACTATTAATCAGTAATGACATTTCATTTCTCCCTTTCTTAATTATTCTTCGTTGACTTTATCACCAATGTAGTTAGAGCTTAGGATAATAAAGACATAGGCTTGAATGAACCCAATAAAAGCTGAAAAGGCAACCCAGACAAGGTTCAAAGCAAAGGATATAGGTGCTGCAAAAACAGACCATTTCACTAATTGAAGAATCAAGTCAATTAGTACCTCACCAGAATAAATGTTACCAAACAAACGCAAGGCCAATGATGCAAGGTTGGTAAATTGTTCCAAAATGTTCATTGGGAGCATAGCTGGGTATGGTGAAAGGTAACCTTTGAGATAGCCTTTAAACCCTTTTTTACGAATCCCCTCAATATGACTAACGAGGGTAATAATCAAAGAAAGAGTGATAGTGACACCGAAATTCGATGTTGGAGAAGACCAAAAATTGTAATGCTCACTTTTAACAGATACAAGCAAACCTAAGTTGTTTGCTGTAAACACAAAGGTGAAAATTACAAACAAGAGCAAACTATAATTTTTTGTGAATTTTCCAAGACTTTGAGAAATGGTGTTGTTCACAAATTCATAGATGAACTCGAGTACATTTTGTTTTCCCTTTGGTTTAATGGTCATATCACGACTTGACCAAAAAACCACTCCAAAAACGATAATTACTGTCAAGAGAGACATGGCAAGGATCGTCAAGTCAAAATCAATCCCAAATAATGAGACGGTTGGATTACTTGTAGTTTCCACTGCTCATCCCTCCTCCATCTTTTTTATTTGTCTATTAGACAATGTAGCTAAGGGCAAACAATACGAAGAAAGTACCTTCGATGAAGGCAACACCAGTAAACATCAATGTTTGAAGTTTACTAAACATCTCAGGTTGGCGAGCTGCAGCCTTAGCGATATTGGCAACGAGGATACCCTCACCAATAGATACACCCATAACGGCCAAACCGAGGGCTAAGATAGTTAAATTCATAGTAGAATTCTCCTTTTAATTATTTTTACCAAGCTATTTTAGTCCTATTTTCCACGAAAGTCAACGAATTGACGGTTTTTTGGACATTTTCACTGACTTTGCCTAACATTTTCATTCTTTTTGTATAAGCGTTTACTTTCAATAAAAGACACGGCATTTCACCGTGTCTCTTTGTTCTATTTCACCAATTTCTTCATCTCATCAATACGCACTACTATCGCATCGTATTTAGCTTGGTAATCTTTTTGTTTGTCGCGTTCTTTTTGGACGACTTCTGGTTTGGCATTGGCTACGAAGCGCTCGTTAGAGAGTTTCTTACCAACCATGTCAAGTTCTTTTTGCCATTTGGCCAATTCTTTTTCAAGACGAGCCAACTCTTCTTCGACGTTGAGAAGGTCTGCGAGTGGCAAGTAAATTTCTGCGCCTGTGATGATGCTTGACATAACCAAGTCAGGTACTTCGACATCTGCTGCAATTTCCAAGTGTTCTGGATTTGTGAAGCGTTTGATGTAATTGATGTTGTCATTAAAGAAGGCATCGAGCTTGCTGTCGCTAGTCTTAATCAAGATGGTGATCGGCTTGCTTGGCGCTACGTTAACTTCTGCACGTGAGTTACGAACTGATCCAATCACGTCTTTAAGGGCCTCAACGCCAGCTGCCGCTTCTTCATTTTCAAATTCTGGACGAACCACTGGGTATTCAGCTGTGACGATAGAGCCTTCTGAGATTTGACCAAAGATTTCCTCTGTCACGAATGGCATGATTGGGTGAAGGAGACGCAAGATTTGGTCCAAAGTGTAAAGTAGGACAGAACGAGTGATGACTTTCTCGTCCTCGTTATCGCTGTAAAGCACTTCCTTAGTCAACTCAACATACCAGTCCGCAAACTCATCCCAGATAAAGTTGTAAAGGATGTGTCCAGCCACACCGAATTCAAACTTGTCAAAGTTTTCAGTAACTTTTCCGATAGTTTCGTTGAGATTGTGGAGAATCCAACGGTCTGTGACATTACCTGCTTGACCAGCAGCCACTTTAGCTACATTTTCACGCGCCACATCCAAGGTCAACCCTTCATTGTTCATAAGGATGTAACGAGAGATGTTCCAAATCTTGTTAATGAAGTTCCAAGAAGCATCCATTTTCTCGTAGGAGAAGCGCACGTCTTGACCAGGTGCAGAACCGTTTGAAAGGAACCAACGAAGGGCATCAGCACCGTATTTTTCGATAACATCCATTGGGTCAATACCGTTACCAAGGGACTTAGACATCTTACGTCCTTGCTCGTCACGGATAAGACCGTGGATAAGGACATTCTTAAATGGTTGGCGACCTGTGAATTCCAATGATTGAAAGATCATACGAGACACCCAGAAGAAGATGATGTCATAACCAGTGACAAGTGTTGAGGTTGGGAAGTAACGTTTGAAGTCTTCTGAGTCGACATCAGGCCAGCCCATAGTTGAGAATGGCCAGAGGGCAGAACTGAACCAAGTATCCAAGACATCTTCGTCTTGTTTCCAGCCGTCACCTTCTGGTGCTTCTTCGCCAACGTATATTTCACCTTCAGCATTATACCAAGCAGGGATTTGGTGACCCCACCAAAGCTGACGAGAGATAACCCAGTCGTGGACATTTTCCATCCATTGAAGGAAGGTATCATTGAAACGAGGTGGATAGAAATTAACCTTATCGTCTGTGTCTTGGTTAGCGATGGCATTTTTAGCCAGTTGGTCCATCTTAACGAACCATTGTGTAGACAAGCGTGGTTCAACAGGCACACCTGTACGTTCTGAGTGACCAACTGAGTGAGTCATCTTTTCGATTTCGACAAGGGCACCGATTTCTTCCAATTTCTTAACAACGGCCTTACGTGCTTCAAAGCGGTCCATACCGTTGAATTCGCCAGCCAATTCATTCATGGTGCCATCATCATTCATGACATTGACTTGTGGCAAGTTATGGCGTTGACCAACTAAGAAGTCGTTAGGGTCATGAGCAGGAGTGATTTTAACCACGCCAGTACCAAATTCAGGGTCTGCGTGTTCATCGCCAACGATTGGGATTGGCTTGTTCAAAATTGGCAAGATAACATTTTTACCAATCAAGTCTTTATAACGATCATCATTTGGGTTAACAGCTACGGCAGTATCCCCAAACATGGTTTCAGGACGAGTTGTTGCCACTTCCAGGGCACGTGAACCGTCTTCTAACATGTAGTTCATGTGGTAGAAGGCACCTTCCACATCCTTGTGAATGACCTCAATATCAGAAAGGGCTGTGCGGGCTTTTGGATCCCAGTTGATGATAAACTCACCACGGTAAATCCAACCTTTTTTGTAAAGCTCTACAAAGACCTTGCGAACGGCTTTTGATAACCCCTCGTCAAGGGTGAAACGCTCACGAGAGTAGTCTACAGAGAGGCCCATCTTACCCCATTGTTCCTTGATAGTTGCCGCATACTCGTCTTTCCACTCCCAGACTTTATCAAGGAATTTTTCACGACCAAGGTCATATCGAGAAATGCCACTTTCGGCCAAACGAGCTTCAACCTTAGCTTGAGTGGCAATTCCAGCGTGGTCCATACCAGGAAGCCAAAGCGTATCAAAACCTTGCATACGTTTTTGACGGATAATGATATCCTGCAAAGTTGTATCCCAAGCGTGACCCAAGTGAAGTTTTCCGGTTACGTTTGGTGGTGGAATGACGATGGAATAAGGCTTAGCCTTTTTATCGCCTGAAGGCTTGAAAACATCTTCATCAAGCCATTTTTGGTAACGACCAGCCTCAACCTCAGCTGGATTGTATTTAGGTGAAAGTTCTTTAGACATGTGTGTGTCCTTTCTAGTTATTTCTATTTTTAATGTTGGTCTTGGACTTCCCATTCACTCTTCAGCAATCCATATATCAGACTGTCACAACGGTTGCCCTGGGCATCTTTGCGATCCCTTATGCGAGCTTCATGGGTGAAACCAAGCTTCTCTGCGACTCGTTGACTTTGGACATTGTCCCCAAACAGGCCAGTTCAATCTTATGAAGGCCCAACTCCTTAAAAGTTAGGTCAATCAAAGCACGCACGGCTTCTGGTACATAACCTTGCCCCCAATAGTCTGGGTGCAAAGTATAACCAATCTCCAGCACATCATCGTCGTGGCGATGATTGAAATCAACAGAGCCAATAACTGTATAGATCCCTTTAACCACAATGCCATAGTCTGCTAAGAGATTGTCTTTTCGATTACGCTCAGGAAGGATATGCTCTAGATAATAAATCTCATCTTCCAAGGTATGGACAGGCTGAAATCCTGCTGGATAGGGGACTTCTGGCAAACTAGCGTAGGCATAGATATCCGCAGCACCTGCCACTTTGCGGACTCGTAAAACGAGACGCTCCGTCTCAATTCAATCAGGTGGTAATACTGCTCTTGTCATCTTTCTTCCTCGCTTTCTTGATGAAGCTTCCCATGGGTTCAACTCGGTTATCCAGATAGCGATAGACACGCTTATGACCATCACCCATAAAGTAAGTCGGTGCAAAGCGGTCATTTTTAAAAGGGCCCCTGCCATCTAGCAAATCAGAATCAGCAAGGCGATCTAAAATCTTAGCAAAGATATGGCAGGTACCATCTTCCTCAATAATTCTGTCGACCATACAATCCAGAACGACTGGGCAGGCATCCAAGATAGGTGCTTGTGTCAGTTTAGAAGGTCGGAAATCTAAGCAGAGTTCAGCAATCTTTTCACGGTGACTAATAAATCCAGCCTGCTCCATCTGAAGCATGAAACTTTCATCAGGAATATTCACAGTGAACTTCTGATAATGTTTAATCTGGTCTGCTGCATTTTCCTTGCTACCTACCCCGAAGACAAGCCAATCTCCTAAACTGTAGGAAGAACTACAGGTCGTCACATTATAACCATAGGTCTGATCCTGATAACCCAAGATAAAAATAGGAAAACCATAATACAATTTACTAGTCTCAAAAGATTGCTTCATGACACCCTCCTTTGATAGCAATGTTGACCTCGCTTTCGCTCCGTCTGCACCAATATCTTTAAATTCACCTGCGACCTTCGGTCTTGGTTCTTTAAAAGCTATAAAAAATCCCTGCCATAAACATGACAGGGACGAATATGTATCCGCGGTACCACCCAGTTTTGAGTGGCAACCACTCACAGCTCTCTTTATTCAATTTGACCATCAGCAACCAGCTTTGACATTTGTGCGGATTTCTCAGTACCACCGCTTCCTGTGACAAATGGGCTTCAAAGCACCTCTGAATAGTCTCATTCTATCACATTTTTAATCTCAAGACAAATGAAATTGTGGGGACCTGAATTTGCAAATAAGTTAGACTACCGATTTTACCTTAAAAGATGAATCCATTTCCTCATTATATTCTCATTATAAAAATTATATTCTCATTAGAAAAGTCCTGTCTGTCGATAAGGATCTCATCTTAATTTTCTTCCTTAGCTCTTTCTTCTTTGAGCCATTTTTCATAGCTTTCAAGTAGATTTATAGCCATTTGGGTTGCCAAGGCAACTGAGAAGGCTTCCGTACCTTCGGTTGTTTCATTTTGGACTTCCAATTTACTTTCTTCGTAAATGTCTTTGAGAGTCTTATTGCTAAGCGTATCTTTAAATGCTTGGAATTCTTTCATAGTCAAATTTTCCTTTATTCTATGGTACTCTCTAAAATTGCTGTTATCGTTTTCACTTTAAGTTTACAACATTTCAGAGAAATTGCAAGGCTTCTCCTTAATAAATAAGGAGAACTTTCCCACTATCTACGGATCTATTGCGCAGCTGCAGTAGCTTCTGTGAGATACTCTGTCGTATAGACTACAATAGCTCCTGAATCAGCATTTACCGCGTATTTATAACGTAGTCCACTAGCAGCATAATCAAAACTGATATTGTAGACTTTACCGTCTCCTTCGGTCTTCAACTCCGTTTTCAAGTTTGTTACAGAGCCTTCATCTAGGCCAGCATGATTAAGAGCTATCGTTTGTGCAGTTTCTTTGGACACTGCCGTCTCGTCCTTACTTTCGCTAGATTGAGTCTCGTCTTTAGGCTCTCTACCTTTTTGAGCACCGTCAACATCTTTAGACATTGAATGGTCACTCTTATATTTCAAAATAGACCCTGACAGACCGTCAATCGTATACTCAAAATGATTGTCTGACGTTGTGAAACTAATCTCATAATTTCCATGAAATCCAGAACGTGATTTTGAGACTGTTGATTGAGATATCTCAGAAGTTTTGACACCTGCATTTTTGTAAGCAATGTCTGCAGCATCTTGTTCTGACAAGCGATAACCTGAGCCGTTAAAAACAAACAAGGCTGCAGCGATGGCAACTGGAATAGCGAGCAGAAGCAGATACCTCACTAGCTTTTTCATTTTTCGCATAAAATTCTCCTCTATTTTAATCTAATACTACTATTATATCTTAAAGTTCTAAAATTGTCAGATAAACTTGGCTCATTTTTAGGTCGGCATTATAAAAAGTTCCCGATAGCTATCAGGAACTTCTACGAAATGTTACTATTTGGCCAGTTACAAAGACTAGTATGGCCATCCAGATAAAGAAGAAGCCTTTCAACTCTCCAAAGCTGACCGTCTCACCAAAAATGAGGATGGCTACGAGAAGTTGAATCGTAGGACTAAGATACTGGATGAAACCAATAAGGTTAAGCGGTGCCCTTTTGACTGCCTCTGAGAAGCAAAGCAATGGAACGGCCGTCACCACACCGGATATGGCTAGGAGAAACATTTCCATGCTCGAATAGGAAGAAAATGATTCTGGAGAAAAGAAAACGAGATAGATAGCTACAAAAGGTAGTAGCAAGCCACTTTCTACTAGCATGGCTACGTCACTGGAAATCCTAACCCCTTTTTTGATTAGACTATAGAAACCAAAGCTCAGAGCTAACCCCAATGAAACCATGGGAAGTTTTCCTGTATTGGCAATAAGAACCAGTACTCCTATAAAGGCCAATACTACTGCTGCCCACATGGTCCTACTCAATGATTCACGAAGAAAAATGAGGGCAAACAGGATAGAAACAATAGGCAAAATGTAATAGCCCAGGCTAGCCTGCGTCGCTTGACCATGACCCACAGCATAGATATAAATCAACCAGTTAGCTGCTATGAAAAAACTAGCAAGTAGCATACGAAGCAAGGCTTTCTTATCTTGCCAAAGTTCTACAAGCTCCTTTTTGAAACGTGTATTTTGCTTAGCGACTAGGGCGTAAATCAGCATAGTCACCACTGTAAAAACAATCCGCCACGAGAAGGTGTTGTAAGCCGAAACACCTGCTAAAAGCTTCCAAAAAAGGGATAGAAATCCCCATTGAATATAGGTGGCTAGACCAAAGAGTAGCCCTTGATTTTTTCTAGTCAACGACAACACCTCCTTTATCCACAGATAGGATGAGGGTTTCACCATCTAAACCAAGACCATCGATAGCCGTTTTTAGAGCCTCAGCTTGATCATTTGGTGTCAAGGTCATAACTGTTGGGCCAGCCCCTGAAAGATAGGTCGCATAAGCACCGTATTGACCTGACAATTCCTTAATAGTCGCAAATTCTTTAACCAATTTTTGACGGTAGCGTTCGTGGAACATATCCCCTTGAATAGCATGTCCCGCCTTAACCAAATCGCCTGCAAAGAGGGCAGCAATGGCAACGTTGGCAATAGATGATGCAGCTACAGCTTCTTTGTAAGACAGGTTACTTGGAAGTACCCCACGTGAATCAGACGTTTTAAGTTCATAGCTCGGAATGAAGGCTACAAAGGCACACTCTGGAAAGTCTGTCACGATGCTATTAACATGTTCATCCACATAAGAGGCTACAACGAGATTCCCAAAAATAGCTGGGGCAACATTGTCCGGGTGACCTTCAATCTTGGTTGCAATATCAAGTTTATCGTCATCTGAGAGCTTCAGATCTGCCAATTGATTGGCTAACTCAATCCCTGCGACAATAACTGAGCTAGAAGAACCTAGCCCACGCGCCATGGGAATATCTGAGGCCATCACCAATTTATGGGGCTGCAAATCAGACTTAACTTGCAAGGCCGTTGAAATGAGGAGGTTATTTTCATCTAAAGGAATATCTCCCAAATCATGTTCAATATGCCATGCATCCGCTGGTTCAAGCACCTCGATTGTCAAATATTTAGAAACGGCAACACCCACAGAATCAAAACCTGGACCAATATTGGCAGATGTTGCTGGAACAGTAATTTTCATAATAATACACCGAGAGGAGGAAAGCCATCAGCGACTTTTCTCCTTGAATACCTTTCTTATACGCACCAGTATGGGCTTATCAATTAGTTAGACAAAACTTTCAATGTATTGACAACTGTGAAATCTTCTGCTGCTTCAAGTTTTTCAGTAACAGCTTTGAGTTGTGTCTTAGACATAGCATGTGTAATCACAACGATACGAGCTGTTGTGCCATTTGCTTTTTGTTGCAAGACTTGTTCAAACGAAATATCTTCTGAGTTGAAGATTTCAGACAAGTGAAGGATTTTACCTTTTTCATCTGGCGTATCAAGGGCAAAGTAGTAATTGCTCTTAACGTCCGCTGGATTAGCCAATGGCAAGTCACGACGGAACTCATTAAATGGTTTACCCACATTGCCATCTGAAAGACGACGAGCAATACGGATAATGTCTGCCAAAACAGATGTTGCTGTTGGTTTTTGACCAGCACCTGGACCGTAATACATAGATTCACCGATACCGATAGATTCAACAAAGACTGCATTCATAACATCGTTGACGCTAGCAAGTGGGTGATTTTTTGGCAAGAATGTTGGTGATACTTCTGCTGAGATACCTGATTCTACTTCACGCACATCACCAACCAATTTGATAACATAACCCAATTCTTGAGCAACAGCCACATCGTCTGTAGAGATGTTCGTAATGCCTTTGTGAGAAACGTCGTCAAAATCAATTGTAGCACCAAAACCAAATTGGCTAAGGATAACAGCTTTATAAGCGGCGTCATACCCTTCAACGTCGTTGGTTGGATCACTTTCAGCATAACCAAGTTCTTGAGCAGTCTTGAGGGCGTCCTCATATGACCAACCTTCATCAACCATCTTAGTCATCATAAAGTTAGATGTACCGTTAAGCACACCAAGGATACGAGTCACCTTGTCAGACGTCAAAGAGTTAGCCAAAGTACGCAAAATTGGAATACCACCGGCAACAGCAGCTTCGTAGTAGAAAGCCACACCCTTATCTTGAGCAAGAGCAATTAACTCTTTTCCATGAGTAGCAATCAAGTCCTTATTGGCAGAGACAACGTTTTTACCTGCTTCAAGCGCTTTTGTGATGAAGGTACGAGCTGGCTCGATACGTCCCATCAATTCTACAACGATTTGAATCTCTTCATCGTTAAGGATTTCGTCAACATTTGTGACAAAATTGTAGTCGTTTCCGGCAGCGATAAGACGATCTTTTTCCTCGTCATCTTTAACCAAAACTTTGGCAATTTCAAGTTGGTCACGTGAAGCTGCAAAAACCTTTTCACCATTTTCCTTCAAGAGAAAAGGAATACCGCTAGCTACTGTACCAAAGCCAAGCAATCCAATTTTAATAGACATTTATGATCTCTCCTTAAAAACATACATTTTTTTAATTGTACCATATTTCTATCGGAATTGACAGAATATTTCTGTCATTTAAGGAGACAAGTATTCTTTTTTTACTGAAAATTCTGTGCATTTTCACCCCATTTTTGTTAGAATAATAGCTTGACCTATTTGAAAGGGGATACAATGACTTCTCAAAAGAAAAAAACAAGTCAAGTTAAAAGAAAAAAATTGAAACTACTTCTGCTTGTCCTAAACCTCGTCCTTCTTGGTCTATTGGCCGTTTTTATGCTAAACCGACCAAATCAGTCGACAAACAACCAACAACAGAATCAGACCAGTCAATCTAAGAGTACAGCTAAGTGGAAAACCTATGATGACCCTGTTCAAATCCCTATCCTCATGTACCATGCTGTTCACGTTATGGATCCATCTGAGGCCTCTAACGCTAACCTCATTGTTGCTCCGGACAATTTTGAAGCGCAAATTAAGGCCATGGTAGATGCAGGATACTACTTTCTAACGCCTGAAGAAGCCTACAAAGCCTTCTCTGAAAATGCCCTACCTGCTAAGAAGGTTGTCTGGCTGACCTTTGACGATGGTAACGAAGACTTCTATACAATTGCCTACCCGATTCTCAAAAAATACAAGGCGAAGGCAACCAATAATATAATCACTGGCTTTGTTAAGAAAGGGAACGTTGGAAATCTGACCGTTAAACAGATGAAGGAAATGATGGCACACGGAATGAGCTTCCAATCTCATACGGTCAATCACCCTGATTTGTCTGTCACTGACAAGGCGACGCAAAAGGATGAATTAACGAATTCTATTGACTTTCTTGAGGACAAACTCAACATCAAGGTCAACACCATTGCTTATCCATCAGGTCGCTACAATCAAACAACACTGGACCTAGCTAAAAAAACTTACAAGTTAGGACTGACAACTAACGAAGGATTAGCGAGTGCCAATGATGGCCTTCTCTCACTTAATCGTGTCCGTATTCTGCCAACAACAACAGCTAAAGGACTTCTAAGCAAGATTACTACTGACAATAAGTAAAAGAAATCACTTGACTGTAAATCAAGTGATTTCTTCTTGTCTAGTCAAATATTTCTGATAGGATAGCCACACCTTTTTCGATTCCAGCATCACTTAGAGTGATTGGAGGCAGAAGACGGATAACATTTGTCCCTGCAGTTAAGACAATTAATCCCTTATCTCTAGCAGCTTGTACCAGTTCACTTAGATTTCCAGTAGTCTCAATTCCAATCATGTAGCCCAATCCACGCACAGTGGTCACTGTCTCTTTATCAGACAAGACCTCTTGCAATTTAACTTGTAGCTTGTTCCCATTTTCAAGGGCAGTATCCAGAAAACCTGGAGTCAACATGACTTCAAGCGTAGCCTTGGCCGCTGCCATAGATAGTTTATTGCCACCAAAAGTAGAGCCGTGACTTCCATAAGAGAAAGCCCCTCCAAGAGATGACTTAGCAAGCATGGCACCAACTGGTACACCATTTGCCAAACCTTTGGCCAGGGTAAAGATGTCTGGCTCAATATCGTAATGTTCATAAGCAAAGAGCTTGCCAGTACGACCAATACCAGTCTGAACTTCGTCTACGATGAGATAAATACCAGTTTCCTGACAGTAATCAGACAAAGCCTTGACAAAGGCCTTGTCCGCTGGTTGAACACCTGATTCTCCTTGAACCAACTCAAGCATAATGGCCGACGTTTCTTTATTGGCTAGAGCCTTAACACTGTCCATGTCGTTAAAAATGGCATAGCTAAAGTGGGGCACGCCTTCACCAAAACCTTGTTTGATTTTATCCTGACCAGTGGCAGACATGGATCCGAAGGTTCGACCGTGGAAGGAATTTTGGAAGGTAATGATTTCTTGTTTACCCGATGCCTTACGGGCGATTTTTATGGCTGCCTCATTGGCTTCTGCACCACTGTTACAGAAAAAGGCCAGATAGTCCTTGTCACCAGTTAAAAGACCGGCAACATCTTCTTGCAACTGATTGTAATAAAGGTTAGGCTGGTGCAAAATCTTGCCTACCTGATCTGTTAGAGCTTGATTGACACGGGGATGATAGCCAAGATTAGTCACCCCGATACCAGATGAAAAATCCAAATAGGTCTTGCCAGTGGTATCTGTCAAATAATTGCCTTGAGCCGAAGCAAAATCAATCGCTGCCCGTTTATAATTTGAAAATAATTTTGTCATCGTTTACTCCTTGATTATTGTACCATCTGTAAGGTTATCACCAATAATGACCTGATCAACACCAGATTCAACCGTCTGAACAGCGCTTTGAATTTTAGGAATCATGCCTCCAGTAATCACACCTGAATCTACTTTTTTCTGAACATCTACAATATTCAAATGATTCAAAACCTGCCCATTCTCTAAAACACCCTTGACATCTGTCATGAGAATAAGCTTTTTGGCTCCTAGACTAATAGCCACCGCTCTTGCAAGGTAATCGGCGTTGATATTCAGCAAATCACCCTGCTCACTGTAACCTAAGCTAGGAATCAATGGTATCTTGCCTTGAGATAGAAGTGCCACTAGGGTCTGATTAGTAATAGACTTGACCTCTCCCACGTAACCATAGATCTCTTGATCTAAAAAATCAGCATGAACAAGATCTGGCAGCTCATCTACAACCTGATAGATTGGAAAACCCGCTTGTGTCAACTGACCCGCCAAGTTTTTCCCAACTATGTCAACCAAGGCTTCTTTAATTAAGACCATATCTGACTGACTCGTCACACGTAGACTATTGACCTTGTGAATTGTGATGTCATGTTCCTCCATGAGTTGATTGATAGCAAAGCCACCCCCATGGACGATGATTATTTTTTGACCAGCCTGCTGCCATTCTGACAGTTTAGCCAGTATCTCAGGAGTTAGCTGTTTACTGGCTACTCCACCAATCTTAATTACAATATATTCGGTAGTCATTAGTTAACTCCTTTGTCATAAATAGTCTAGGTGTGGTAGAGAGCGTTAATTTTAACGTAATCGTAAGAGAGGTCACAACCCCATGCCGTCCCTTTTTCTTGGCCCGAATGAAGGTCTACTGTTATGGTCACTTCATCCCCGTGCATGATGTCTTTCATTTCTTCATCATCAAAGGTCACAGGACTAGAGGCTAGCATGACTGGCAGACCGCCAAGCATGATATCAACATTGTCCACAGGCACATCCACACCGGCATAGCCAACAGCAGCTAAAATACGCCCCCAGTTAGGATCTTCACCAAAGATGGCTGTTTTGACCAGACTTGAACCGACTACAGATTTTGCCATCATACGGGCATCAAGGGCATTAGGAGCATTGACCACATCAACCTGGATGAGCTTATTGGCGCCTTCACCATCCTTGGCAATCTTCTTAGCCAGTTCTTGCATCACGAAATTAAGCATTTTCGAAAATTTATCGAACTCTGGTGTATCTGGCAGAATCTCATCATTGAGCGCGCAACCATTGGACATGACAAGAACCATATCATTGGTCGAAGTATCCCCATCAACCGTAATCTGATTAAAGGTCTTTTCAACATTTTGGCTCAAGGCCAATTGAAGAGTATCGCTAGAAATATTAGCATCACAAGTAATAAACCCAAGCATTGTCGCCATATTAGGGTGAATCATACCTGAGCCCTTAGCAACACCAGCCATAGTGACTAAATCACGTCCAAAAGTCTCCGTCACAGCAATAGTCTTAGTCGCTGTATCTGTCGTCAAAATCGCCTTGGCAAAATCATTCGCGTTTCCATTTACCACCAACTTGGAAAGACCATTTTTCAAGGTATCCATTGGTAGCAACTCACCGATAATCCCTGTAGAAGCCACACCAATCATATCAGGTTCAACACCTAGCTTTTCAGCTGTCCACTCCTGCATGGTGTATGCATCTTCTAAGCCTTGGGTCCCTGTACAAGAATTGGCTACACCTGAGTTAACGACAATAGCCCTCATTTTACCAGCTTTTTTCACCGAGGTCTTGGTTACAATCAGAGGAGCTGCAATAACCTTGTTGGTCGTGTAAACACCTGCAACACTAGCTGGCTTTTCAGAGACAATCCAACCAAAATCCATCTTTCTCTTTTTAAATCCTGCATGTAGCCCATCTGCTGAGAATCCTAGCGGGCTAGCAATTGTTCCATCTATGACTTTCATATTTTTTCTCCTAACTCTATGCTTACATCTACAAGTATGACGGTTTCATATGTAAACCTTCCGTCTCATCCCACCCCTGCATGAGGTTGAGATTTTGCACTGCCTGTCCAGATGCTCCTTTTAGCAGATTATCAATGACTGAAATAACTGTCATAACATTGGTTTTCTCATTATAGGCAAAGCCGATGTCTGTAAAATTCGATCCAATGACATTGTGTAGTTCTGGTAAGTTTTCTTGTACACGTACAAAAGGTTTATCATCATAGGCTTTTGCAAAGGCTGAAGCGATATCAGAGACAGCTACGTCCTTCTTCAATTTGCAATAAACTGTAGCCATGATTCCACGATTAACCGGTAAAAGCGACGTTGAAAACTGGATCTCCGGCATATCAGCATCAAAAGCCTGCAAAGTTTGTACAATCTCTGGAATATGCTGATGATGATTGAGCTTATAAGTCATGTAATTATCGTGAACATTGACAAAATGACTAGACTCACTCAAAGCCTTACCCGCACCAGTTAAACCAGACTTGGCATCTACAATGATACTATCAGTCTCAATAAGACCGGCTGCCACCAAAGGAATCAGGGCTAACTCTGTCGCTGTCGCATAGCATCCAGGATTGGCAATAAATTTCTTACCCTTAACATCTGTATATTCTGACAATCCATATGTAAATTTATTCAAAATTATTTTCTTAGCAGGTGATTTTTTATACCATTCTTGATAAACATCTGCTGGCAAGCGATGATCACCAGACAAATCAATAATAGGAAAATCAGCCTGAACAAATTCCTCTGCTAGCGAATTAGCAACTCCAGAAGGGGTAGCAAAGAAGACTAAGTCTGCCTTTTCTATAATATCTTGCGCATCAAAATCTTCTATTTTTAAATCACAAACACCTGCCAAATAAGGATACACATCAGACAATCGTCGGCCCACTTCCTTGGTTGAGTGAATAGAAACAAGTTCTACTTTTTTATGATTATTCAAAATTTTAACTAACTCTAAACCACTATAACCAGTGATACCAACGATTGAAACTTTCATTTATGCGCTCCTTTTTTTATAAATATGTGATTAGTTTATTGTATTTTTATTCATTTGTCAAGAGGGAAGTGCAAAAATATGAAAAACAAGCAGTGTTTTTTAACTGCTTGTTTTCATAATTGCTATCTACTTATTAAATAAATGCAGGTCGGAAATACGATTGACAGCTTCGACCAGACGCTTCGGCTCTACCAAAAGCCCGATACGAACATAAGCATCACCTGCTGGTCCAAACCCTTTTCCTGGTGCCACAGCAACATGGGCCTTCTCAAGCAAAAGATCTGCAAAACTTTCACTGGTATAGCCCTTAGGTACAGGCATCCAAGCGTAAAAGGAACCTCTGGATGGGAAGGCTTGCCAGCCAATCTTAGCAGCTACCTGAACAAAAGCATTTCGACGGCTATCATAAACCGCATTTAGTTGGGCCACTGCCTCTTCAGATTTAGGATCTAAAAGGGCTGCAATCCCAGCTTCCTGCAAAGCGGGAAAAACCCCCACAAAAAGATGGTCTTGAATCAGATTCAAGGCTTCAATCATTTCAGCATTTCCACCCGCAAATGCCAAACGCCAACCTGCCATATTAAAGGTTTTTGAGAAAGTATAAAACTCAATGCCTACATCCTTGGCACCAGGAGTTGCCAAAAAACTAGGATTCTCATAACCCTGATATCCCAAAGCCCCGTAAGCCAGATCACTCACCACCCCTACCTCGTAGGTCTTAGCCCAGGCAACCAATTTTTCATAAAAAGCCTTTGTCGCTACAGCCCCCGTAGGATTATTAGGGTAATTGATATAGATAAACTTAGCACGGCGAGCTGTCCCCTCAGGAATAGCTTCCAAATCTGGCAAAAAATCATTTTCAGCCGTCAAAGGAAAAGTTTCATAGGCTACACGACCCAGACTCACTCCCGACAAGTAATCAGGATAACCTGGATCAGGTAAGAGCAGGAGCTCACCAGGATTCATCAAAGCTAGAGGCAATTCCACAAGACCAATCTTAGCCCCACCCATGACACAAATTTCACGCTCCGAATCCAAATCAACCCCATAATGGTTCTTGTAAAAACTAGCAGCTGCTTCCTTAAAAGGACGATTGCCACGAAACTGCGAATACTTGTGACTGGCAGGATTTTTCGCTGAGACACGCAAGGCCTCAACAATATGGTCATAGGTCGGTTGGTCGGGATTTCCCTGACCAAGATTGATAATATTTGCTCCTTCTGCCACCTTGGCATTCACCTTAGCAACCAACCCTGCAAAAAACTGTTCTGGCAATTCTTTCAATAAATCCGATTCTTCAAATAACATAAAATCTCCCTAATAATACAAGTCCGTGCGACGGTCCTCAAAAACGGGAATTTGACCTCGCACTCGGTCCACCTCTTCAAGATTAATCTCAGCCGTAAAAATGCCCTCCTCATATTCCTTAGCCTGCAAGACTACATTTCCTAGTGGATCTATAATCATAGAATGCCCTGAAAAGACATCATCTGGATCTGGTCCTGCTCCGACACGGTTAACGGCTACCACAAAGGCTTGATTTTCAACCGCACGCGCCTTTAATAAAATCTCCCATTGCTGCACTCGAGGTTCTGGCCACTGCGCTACCACAAAAAGCACCTTGGCCCCTTGTGCCATCTGTGTTCGCACCCACTCAGGAAAACGAATATCATAACAAATGACACTTGCCGCTATCACACCATCAAGCTAAAAAATAGACTCCGCATCCCCAGCAGACATATACCGGTCCTCTGCCATAAGACCAAAGAGATGGACCTTACTGTAGATATTGATTAGGTTCCCAGACTTGTTGTAAACATAAGTCGTATTGTAGAATTTTCCGTCTCTCTCAATAGCAACAGACCCTCCAAGAATAGCAACAGCATGTTCTCTGGCAAACTGAGACAAGAATTCTTGAGATTCCAAACCTTCCTTATCTGCAAGCCCATCCAGTTCATCTAAAGCGTATCCTGTATTCCACATTTCAGGAAGTACAATGACATCGGGATTAGCAACAAGTGCTCTTTCCAACATCTCTTTCACGTGCTTTTTATTTTCCACAGGCTGTCCGTGGGCAACATCCATCTGTACCAATGCAATTTTCATAATAACCTCGATTCTATGTTAACCATTATAGCACTCCAAAAGACATCACAAAAATTGAAAAATTCAATCATCTGATAAAGAGAGGCTATCAAAAAAGGCTGGACACATTGTCTAACCAGATTCTTTATCTCATTAAGCAATATTGACGTAACGACGAGCACCACTCATTGTCATGTATGAGAGCCATGTGCGGCCATCGGCTGTCAAAACCTTATCATAGATGACATGCTCTCCCTTGCCAAAAACAAAAGTGGGTTTGAGGTCTTCTTTTGGTTCCTTCTTAATATCTGTATCGCGTGTAAAGTAGAAAGTTCCTGTCGCTGGGATGTTTAAAGCACCTGTTGTGGCCTGAGCGTCATTAGAAGGATTCCTATTACCATTACCACTATTACCGTCACCACTACCAGCTTCCACCGGAGCATAACAACGCACACCAGAGTATGATTTGTAGCTAATCCATTGGTAGCCGTCAGCTGTCACGACTTGGTCGTAAAAGACGCTGTCCCCTGGATTCACATAGAATTCAGCCTTAGCAGAAACCTTCGGTTGATTCTTTATTTCTGTACGCTCCTTGTAGACATAAGTTCCTTGGCTTAGAAGGCCGCTTGCTGTAGTTGTATCCAGTTGGCTCACCAAACTAGTATTGACAGCTGCTCTCGTTAAGGCAGATACATCAAAGTTAGTGACTGTTTCAGATGAAGTATTTGTACCACTTGCTGCTTCTGAGCTGGCAACTGTTGATTCAGATGTTTTATATGCTGCTTGTGAGATACTAGCACTCACTTCACTTGTAGCCTCGCTAGTAGCAGCTTCACTAGCGGTTTGGCTAGTTGTTGAGACTTGGCTTGCTTTATTACTTGACGCTACTCCATCTGTTGCTACGCCACTGAAAATATCAGTCGCTGTCATAGCATCACTATCTGAAGTCGCACGCAAAATGGTATCTGAGGTTGTTGCTACTTCGTGGTGTTCGTCAGCCAAAGCTTGGCTCGCAAAGACCAAACTAGTTCCTAAAAGAACTGACGCAACCCCAAAAGAATATTTACGAATTGAAAAACGTTGTTGTTCGTGTAAAAATTTTTCTCGTTTCATATCAATTATTCTCCCTATCAAATTGATGTTACAGGTTGATTGTAACGCTAGGTAACAAACATTATAAGTGTTTTACAAAATATTACTAAATATTTCTCACTTGCCCACTAGTATACCATTTTTTTGACTTGTTCCCACTTAAATCATAAACTCATAAACTATCCGATTTTCGTCATAATCGACAAAAATGACCGACTTATATTTATATATTCGTTATTTTCAAAAAATCAAAAGTAAAAAGATTACTAAACAAATAGCAATCTTTTTCGTACTAGTTAAAGAGAGTGATGTTACAACTCTTAAGAAATATCCACCACATAGCGTCTTAAACCGCTATAGGTTACATAAGATAACCAGGTGTGGCCATCAGCTGTTAGGACCTTGTCATAGCGAACGGACATGACCTTATCATAGTAGGCTAACTCTGGGCTAGCAACACTTGGTTGATCCTTAATAGAGCTAGGTTTTGTAAAGGTATAGGTTCCAGTTATCGTTAGGCTTGGGCTTGCTGATGAGCAACTGCTGTTGCCTTACCATCAATAGCAATGTAACGGCGGTTACCTCCACGACTAACATAAGAGAGCCATGTATGACCATCTGCAGTCACCACTATGTCATAGTTAACAGACATACCAGCATCATAGTA
>OLSI01001086.1_pt1 | contig 19826 bp, 17 predicted proteins | sample 1672661 | NCBI WGS metagenome assembly OLSI01 (sample SAMEA3136711, study PRJEB25190) | human gut metagenome | biome: human gut; feature: human-associated habitat; material: faeces | place: Austria | collected 2013 | reverse complement strand
CTCTTCGAGGGAATTTCGCCTGAGGTCCTGATGGGTCGGCGCGGTTGGTGGCAGGATTGCCGCGATCTCGATCTTCCCGGATACGGCTACCTAGATGGTGGTGCCGAATGCAACGTTCTCTACGACAACAACCCCGCCAATTGGGACAAGTTCTCGACGGCATCCTCGAAGCAGACCCTTGTAAAGATCAGCAAATGGGAAGAAGAGCCCGCGAAGAACGGAACCGTCATTGAGAATGGAGGCCTGTAATGTCTGAACGGCTGATGATTTGCTGCGATGAGGATCGCTGCATCAAATGCTACGCGTGCCAGGTCGCGTGCAAGCAGTGGCACGGGTTCAAAGCTGGCGGGGTGAGCCGCCGCAACGTCGTCGAGCACGTCGCCGGCAAGTTTCCCAATGTGGCCCGCACGTTCTCGAGCATATCCTGTCAGCATTGCGTTGAGCCCGCCTGTGCCAGAGTGTGCCCTGCGGGCGCGATCTCAAAGCGCGCGGAAGACGGCATTGTGGTAGTTGATGACGATAAATGCATTGGATGCCGGTATTGTTTCTTCGCATGTCCGTTCGGGATCCCCAGCTACGATGATAACGGTATGAACAAATGCGACATGTGCTTGAGCCTAGGGGTCGGCGATGATGGCCGTCCGGACCCTCATTGCGTGGCGACCTGCCCGACGCGGGCGCTGTACTACGGCACGGAATCTGAGGTCAAGGAGCTCGTTCAGGAAAAGGAAGCGCTGCGTCTGGGTTCGCGCTCCGAAGTCGACACTGTATTGGGCGACTACAGATAGTTCCGCTGGATAAATTGGCGGCCGCAAAGATGCTATTGCGGCCGCCCTTGTAATTCGAGAGAGGAGATGGCCCTGTGTCTGGTGTCGTGCAAAACACATGGGTGTGGGAACCGGCCGCGTACCTGTTCTTGGGCGGCCTGGCGGGCGGCACTTTTCTTGTCGTTGCGCTCATTCGCTTCTTAAGCAAGGACAGCTTCCCGAAAGTTACCGTCGTCGGTTCGTGGATAAGCACCGTTGCGCTGATCGTAGGTCTTCTATTATTGGTCGTTGACCTGGCTAAACCGCTCAAAGCAATGATGATGTGGGAAAGTTTTGTAAACTTCAACTCCTGGATGACCATAGGCGCGTGGCTGCTGTTCGTCGCGGTCGTCTTCATGGGGGTGTGTTCGGTCTTTTCTACTTCCAAGCTCGTCGCCGTTATGGAGTCGTTCTGCAAGCCCCTTGCCAAGGCAGCAGGCAGAATCTCGAAGGCCAGTATGATCGCCGGAGCCGTGTGCGGCTTCGGCGTCGCTGCGTACACCGGCGTTCTCCTGTGGAACGCCCACGGCATTCCGCTGTGGGATACACCGCTCCTGCCGGCGTTGTTCACGGTCTCCGCCCTCGATGCGGGTGCAAACGTGGCATTGGCGATCCTGCTGTTCGAGAAGTCGAAGAAGGCCGGCGCGGCCGTAAGGAAGCTGGACTTCTCCCTTATCGGCCTCATCACCTTGGAGGCGTGCGTCCTTTTCGCCTTGCTCTTCACGCATATGCAGGGAAATGCAAGTCAGGTTCTTAGCGCGAATACGCTGCTCTGCGGCGAGTTGAGCATGCAATTCTGGAGTCTCGTAGTCGTGATCGGCCTGGTGGTTCCTCTCGTTTTGACAACTCTCGACCTGTTCAAGGTAGTGCGCAACGAGGAGCTGACTAGGATGGTACACTTCGTTGCCATCGCGTGCGCGCTGGTGGGCGGCTTCACGCTTCGTTTCGTGATCCTCACCGGCGGCATGCATGCAGCGCTTGTCAGCCCCGACGCTTATCAGGCGATGTTGGGCACGTACGCCCTCATCGGCTAGGGGAGGAAAAATGGCAAGAATCGATTGCGAACGCGTGCAGGTCGCCGAAACCCGGCGTATGGCCTATTCGTTTTTCGCCGACGTGTTCAGCGTCGAGGCGACTAAGGAGTTCGTGGCCGGCATGGTCTCTTTCGAGGCGACGCCTGGGACTGTCCTTTCGGAGTTTGTCTCATCCCTGGACGGCACAGACCTAGAAGCCGTGACCTCGGAGCTGCGCTCCGAGTTCTGCGCTTTGTTTCTCAACATGTCCGCGCATCCGGTTTTTACGTCCGAGTCGGTCTATTTGAGCGACAACCACATAATCATGCAGGAGCCGCGAAACCAGGTCGTCGACTTTTACCGAGCGAACGGGCTTGCTGTCGACGGGGATTCCTTCGATTGGCCGGAAGACCATATCTCCATGGAGATGCTTTTCATGGCTCATCTTTGCGGCCAGGAGGCTGACCTATGCCGCCGATCGTCTGAGAGAGGCGGGGGCACCTGCTCTTCGGATCAGCCGATTGAGAAATGTCTTGAAAGGCAGAGGCTGTTCTTTTCCGAGCATCTCGACCGTTGGGTGCCGGTGTTCGCCAAAGAGCTCGCCCGGATTGCTGAAACGCGCTTCTACAGAGGCGTAGCCGAATACCTCGAAGAGTTTTTACGCAGCGAGCGGGAGTATCTCGGAACGCTATAGCGCTCGGCGCTGCCCGCTCACGATTCTGCCGGTAGGCTGCACCGTGCGATTCCCGGTGCAGCCTACCGGCTTTGGAGATACGACTTGGCGCCTAATGGTAAAATAGGGGGAGCAGGCTTGAGCATAGACGTGGAAGACAAAAAGCATCTTATCACCATCAACCCGGACAGCGGCATGCCCATATGGCTGCAGCTGCGGCATAGGTTGGTCTATCTAATAGAATCGGGCTTGTATGAAGAGGGAGAGCGTCTGCCTACCGTGCGCGAGCTTTCGGTCAGCCTGGGCGTCAACTACAACACGGTCAGCAAGGTGTATCAGGACATAGAGCGGGACGGATACATCAATTCTATGAGGGGAAGAGGGACTTTTGTTGCAGGAGCGGAAAAACGCGCCATCGACGAGGTAAAGGACGAGGCGGAGATACTGACGGATGAATACATTCGGAAGTGCGTCAATCTGGGAGTCCCTGCCTGCGAAGTGCCTTCCCTCTTGAACCGGCGGTTGGCTGAACTGGATGGGTGATGTCGCGCTGAACGGAGGTAAAGATGGGTTTTCGGAGTTCAAGAAGAGACGGGGCGTCGGCAGAGCGGATACAGGACGATCGCAGGAGGGTGGCCGAGACTGAGTTGGAATCCAACGACGCGACGCGTCGTGGCGCGTACGTGTTCACGTTGGCGCTGTTTTGCATAACCGCATTGGCTGCTACGGCGGTTTGGTGTGCGGTCGCCCCTCTATCGGTCTCGACGTTCGCGGTAGCGGCGCTGCTCGGTTTCATCGTTTCGGCGAGTATACACGTCGTTCCGGAATGGGAACGCGTCGTCGTGCTTCGATTCGGAAAATTTCATCGTGTGGCGGGTCCTGGGATGTACATGTGCATCCCTTTCGCGGACTCGTCTGCGATCTACGTCGATCAGCGCACCATGACGACGTCCTTTTCAGCCGAAGCGGCGTTGACTGCGGATCTTGTGCCTGTCGACGTCGACGCTATTCTCTTTTGGATGGTGTGGGACACGAAGAAAGCATGCCTTGAGGTTAAGAATTACCCCAAGGCGGTGCTGCGCACTGCCCAAACCGCACTTCGAGACGCAATCGGTCAGATGAACCTTGCTGACATCTCTACTAGGCGCAAGCAGATCGACGGCGAACTTGAGAAGATGCTTGACTCCAAGTGCGAGACCTGGGGCATCACCGTGCTTTCCGTGGAGATACGCGACATCGTTATCCCCAGGGAGCTTCAAGAATCCCTGTCGCGCGAGGCGCAGGCCGAACGCGAACGCAATGCGCGCGTCCTTCTCGCAGAGGTTGAGAAGGACATTTCCGAGATGTTTGTGGAGGCTGCAAACGTTTATGCCGAGAACCCCGATGCGATGAGGCTCCGCGCCATGAACCTCGCATATGAGGGCGTATGCGGCTCGGGTGGCGTTCTGCTTGCCCCAAGCGACCTAGCCAACGCCTTCTGCGTAGGCGATGCCAGACGCACGTCGAGCATTGCAGTGCCGGACATGAGCAACCGTGCGCAGTAATGCCTTCTTGGAGCCGGGAGGCACTGGAGAATGGTGTGACAACTCGCCGCTTGCCTGTGCAACGATCATGCGTAAGATAGCGAGCATTTGTAGGTTCCGACGCTTGCAGCTGTAGCGCAACCGCATTGGTTTGCCTTGTTGCGATTCCAGTCACCACTCAAAATATGCAGCTTTTCTCTTGGAAGAGAGATCCCGAAATTGCTATGAGCTCTTTTGACGAATCTGCCCTTCCCGAGAAGGCTGGCAGGCGGCATTTCAGTGGAGACGGCCCGATCTCGCCAAGGGTGCCTTGACCCCGCCCCGAGGTCATGGTTTTCCATGGGGATGAAACCCGAGTGGAAAGGAGAATATGGTGAGAAGGCCGGGCGTGTCTGCGCGCTACATCGTTTCGGGGGGAGCGTCCCTCATGGGGAACTCCGTCGCCGGGGTCGTCATGCCCCTCGTCCTCCTCTCGAGAACGGGCGACGTGCTCGCTGCCGGATGCCTCGCCCTGATCTGCGCCGTCCCCCAGGTGCTGGCCGGCATCGTGGGAGGGGCGCTCCTCGACCGCCTGAACCGCAGGGACGTGGCGGCGGCGTCAGCTTTTTGCAGCTGCTTGGGGCCATCCGCACCGTGACGAAAGCGAACATCATTGGCGCGGACGTGAACGAGCTGGCACCCATGCTCGACCAAAGCGGCGTTTCCACGGCCACGGCCTGCAAGGTGCTGCGGGAATTGCTGCTGGCACTGGAAAAGTAAGCAGCCATCCCTGTAGGAAGCGGCGTCCTCGACGCTCCGCGGAGGGGTCAAGACCCCCTCCCTACATTCTCAACCTTATCGGGGGAGAGGATGTAGGGGCGGATTCCATATCCGCTCGGGAAAGCTGCCGCTGCCACAAACAGGCACGGGCGAACAATGTTCGCCCCCACAAAACATCCATACACATCATACAATAAAAAAATACAAAGGAGTTCCATCATGAGCAAAGTTCTTGTTATCGGCTGCGGCGGCGTGGCAAGCGTCGCCATCTCCAAGTGCTGCCAGGTCAGCGACGTCTTTACCGAGCTGTGCATCGCCAGCCGCACCAAATCCAAGTGCGACGCGCTGGCCGCCAAGCTGGCCCCTACCACCCGGACCAAAATCACCACCGCGCAGGTCGATGCCGACGATGTCCAGCAGCTGTGCGACCTCATCAACAGCTACAAGCCCGACCTCGTCATGAATATCGCCCTGCCGTATCAGGATCTGACCATCATGGACGCCTGCCTGGCCTGCGGCGTAAACTATATGGACACTGCCAACTACGAGCCGGAAAACACCGACGACCCCGCGTGGCGTGCCATCTACGAGAAGCGCTGCAAGGAGGCCGGCTTCTCCGCTTACTTTGACTACAGCTGGCAGTGGGCGTACAAGAAAAAGTTTGAGGACGCCGGCCTGACTGCGCTGCTGGGCTGCGGCTTTGACCCGGGCGTGACCCAGGCCTACTGCGCCTACGCCGCCAAGCATGAGTTCGACACCATCGACACCATCGACATCCTCGACTGCAACGGCGGCGATCACGGCTATGCGTTCGCCACCAACTTCAACCCCGAGATCAACCTGCGCGAGGTCTCCGCCCCCGGCAGCTATATGGAGAACGGCAAGTGGGTCGAGATCCCGCCTATGAGCATCAAGCGCGAGTACAACTTTGACCAGGTCGGTCAGAAGGATATGTACCTGCTGCATCATGAGGAAATTGAGTCTCTTGGCAAGAACCTGCCCGATGTCAAACGCATCCGCTTCTTCATGACCTTCGGACAGAGCTACCTTGACCACATGCGTTGCCTGGAGGATGTGGGCATGCTCTCCACCACGCCCATCAATTACAACGGTCAGGAGATCGTGCCCATCCAGTTCCTGAAAGCGCTGCTGCCCGACCCCGCCAGCCTCGGTCCCCGCACCAAGGGCAAGACGAACATCGGCTGCATCTTCACCGGCAAAAAGGACGGCAAGGACAAGACCTACTACATTTATAATGTGTGCGACCATCAGGAGTGCTACCGCGAGGTCGGCAGTCAGGCCATCAGCTACACCACCGGTGTGCCCGCGATGTGCGGTGCGCTGATGATGCTGACCGGCGAGTGGACCAAGCCCGGCGTCTACACGGTGGAGGAGTTCAACCCCGACCCGTTCCTCGACGCGCTGGACAAGTACGGCCTGCCCCGCAGCGAGAACCATGACCCGGTTCTCGTGGACTGATGGCGCAGCGCGACGCACGGCCGCCGTTTGCGGCCATCGACGGCGCAGTGCCGCCGGAATTTTCCGCCCTGCCCACGCCCTGCTACCTGCTGGATGAAGCTGCCCTGACCCGCAACGCGGAGATTCTGGGCGGGCTGGCCCGTCGTACCGGGTGCAAGGTGCTGCTGGCGCAAAAGGCGTTCAGCAACTACGATTTGTACCCGCTGCTGGCGCCGCACCTCGCGGGCACCGAGGCCAGCGGCCTGTTTGAGGCGCGGCTGGGCGCGGAGGAAATGCCCGGCAAAGAAGTGCACGTTTTCTGCGCGGCCTACCGCGCAGATGAAATGGACGAGCTGCTGCGGTACGCCGACCATATCGTCTTCAACTCGCCCGCGCAGCTGGCAAAATTTGGCCCCGCGGCCAAGGCGGCGGGCAAAAGTGTGGGACTGCGCATCAATCCCGAGTGCTCGACCCAGGACGGTCACGCGATTTACGACCCCTGCGCCCCCGGCAGCCGTTTGGGCACGACCCGCGCCCAGTGGGACGCGGCAGCGGCAGAAAATTCTGCCCTGCACGGGCTGTTGGACGGCCTGCACTTTCACACTTTATGTGAGCAGGACGCCGATGCGCTGGCCGTGACGCTGGACGCAGTGGCAGAGAAATTCGGCGATTTGCTGCCAAAAATGAAGTGGCTGAACTTCGGAGGCGGGCATCACATCACCCGCCCCGGCTACGACATGGCCACTTTGGAAAAGTGTATCCGCCGCGCCCGGAATGACTGGGGCGTGACGATTTATCTGGAACCCGGCGAGGCCTGCGCCCTGAACGCAGGGTATCTCTTGACCCGCGTGCTGGACGTGGTGCAAAACGGCGATACGACGGTTGCCATCTTGGATGCCAGCGCCGCCTGCCATACACCGGACGTGATCGAGATGCCCTACCGCCCGCCGCTGCTGGGGGCAGGGGAACCCGGCGAAAAGCCCTGCACTGTGCGGTTGGCCGGGCCGACCTGCCTTGCGGGGGATGTCATCGGTGATTACAGCTTTGACGCTGTGCCTGCCGTGGGAGATCTGCTGGTGTTCGGCGATATGGCCATTTACACCACCTGCAAGAACAACACCTTCAACGGTATGCCCCTGCCCGGTATTTACGCCCGCAAACCCGACGGCACTACGCGGAAAATCGTGACGTTCGGATATACAAATTTCAAATGTCGGCTGGGAAAATAAGCTGCGATAAATGCAAAGCGCCCACCGGCAGGCCGTTGCTGCACCGTATTATCTCGCATTTTCGCATATTTTGCCACCAAAGAAGCTGCTCACTCCGTAGGGAGTGAACAGCTTCTCACTTTCTAAGCCTGCTACCAGGGCTTTTCTTTCATTATGGGTCATCCGGCACCGGCATTGGCTGACAGGCAGGGGTTATGCAGCGGTCACTTTTTTGCTTCACTTGGATGGGGGACAGGGGGCATTTTCGTGAACAGTGCTTTCAGCGCCAGCGGCGTGGCGACGCTGGAAACCACGATCAAAAGGATGACCGCCGTAAAATAAACAGGCTCGACAACGCCGACCTCAAGGCCCTTCTGGGCCACGATCAAGGCGACCTCACCGCGGGTCATCATGCCGACACCGACTTTAAGAGAGTCTCCCCAGTTGAAACGACAGACTCTGGCCGCCAGTCCACAGCCGATGATTTTTGCCAGCAGCGCAACGAGAACGAAGCAAACACTGAACAGCAGAATCTCCGGCGTCAGTCCACTGATGTCGGTCTTTAAACCGATGCTGACAAAGAAAATCGGCGCAAAAATCACATAGTTGCTGATGTCGACCCGGCGCTCCACATAAGCGGCGTCGTGCAGCGTACAGAGAACGATACCGGCAATGTAAGCGCCGGTAATATCCGCAATGCCAAAGTATTTCTCGGCAATATAGGCCATTGCAAAGCAGAATGCAAGGCTGGCAATCGTTATGCGCTGCGTATGGGGATTGCGGGAATCCAGCCACTTCATGGCGCAGTGGAACACATAGCCGATACCAACGGCAACCAGAAAGAACAGCGCGGTCTGGACCAGCACGCCGCCGATGCCGGTGCCCTCACCGGAGCTGGCACCCAGCACACAGGTCAGCACGATAATGCCGATGACATCATCAATGACGGCAGCGCTGACAATGGTAGTGCCAAGGAAGCTCTTTAAGTGGCCCAACTCCTGCAGCGTTGCCACCGTGATGGACACGCTGGTTGCGGTCATAATCGTGCCAATAAACAATGCGCGGAAGAATTCCGGGCTGCCAATTGCCGAAAAGCCGTAGAATGCGCTGTAGAGCAGCGTACCGCCCATCAACGGTACAAGCACACCGATGCAGGCAATCAGCGTGGCAATAGGCCCGGCCCGCATCAGTTCTTTCAGGTTGGTGCCAAGTCCTGTGGAAAACATCAGCAGCACAACACCGATTTCAGCAAAAACGGAGATCGTGTCGTTGATCTGCACCAGATTGAGCAGACAGGGCCCAATCAGCAGACCGGCGAGAATTTCACCGACCACCTGCGGGGCCTTGCACTTGCGGGCAACCAGGCCAAAAAACTTGGCGCTCAGAATAATAATTGCCAATTCACGGAAGATGGAATACATACATGTCATCTCTCTCAATTCACTTTAATCCATCCTTGTTATAGCACTTCTGCCAGATTTTTTCAATAGCTGAAACCGCCTTTTGGAGTTATCGTCGGATATTGTATAAATGTGGTAAACTGTAAGCCAAAAACAAGGCAAAGCACTTGCAATAATGTCCGTAGTATGATAAAATTCCAACTTGGAAAAGTTATAATATAGTTTACTTCATGGCTTACTGCGTCCGACAGGGTTGGCGGCAAGCGGTATACAACCTATATAATAAGGAAGAGAAGCGCATGTTCCATTTTTCAAACAGGCATCACCACACAGGAAAAACGTCAATGAGCAGGGCAAAAGTGTATGGTCTGCTTATGGCTTTGGCTATGCTTTTTATGGCAGGTCTGTGCGCCTGTTCCGCACAGCCGCACTCTGCGGCAGAGACTGCGCCGCAGACGATTGTGGTCGGCATTGATGTGTTTGACCCTTACAGCTATCTGGACAGGAACGGGCAGTTTGCCGGCATCGACGTGGAACTGGCGACGGAAGCGTTTTCACGACTTGGCTATACGCCGGAATTCCGGACGATTTCATGGCCGGACAAAGACAACCTTCTCAGCGACGGAACGATCGACTGTATCTGGTCATGCTTCAGCATGAGCGGGCGGGAAACCAAGTACCAATGGGCCGGTCCGTATATGTACAGCCGTCAGGTCGTGGCTGTTCGTGCGGACAGCGATATCCAGTCGCTGTCCGATCTGGCCGGTAAGCGCATCGGCGTACAGGCAACCACAAAGGCGGAGTCGCTGTTTCTCGGCGAAATTTCCTCTTTGCTGCCCGAGGTCAAGCAAGTCAACAGCTTTGAGACGACAGGGGATATGTTTGCGGCACTGCGCAAAGGCTATGTAGATGCCGTCGCGGGCCATGAAGCACTGGTAGCCAAGTTGACAAATCTGGATGAAAGCAGTTACCGTGTGCTGGCAGAGAGTCCTTACAGTTCCGAACTTGGCGTTGCCTTCGCAAAGGACACCCATGAGGATTTGGCTGTGCAGCTGACCCAAACTCTGGAAGATATGAAGCAGGACGGAACGATTGGCCGCGTTGCAGAAAAATTCGGACTTGATGCAGAGAAAACTGTGTGGGGGGAACAGGGAAAATGAATGAGAAAAAGCAGTCCGGCAAAAAAAGACTGTTTTTGCTTGTGTTAGTTGCGTTCGGCATTGTACTTTGGATCACATTCACGAATCTGAACCGAATTGCACTGCGTCATACATTGGATGAAACGATTGGTTTTGTAAAGATCCGTTTAGAGCAGTACGAGACTGATGCGGCCAACGACCGCGTGAAAAGCCTTGTCCGCCTGCTGGATAAAACGGTGAGCCTTGGCAACGAAATGACGCTGAAGGAAGGTTTCGGCACGCAGGACCTGGACTCTTTTGCAGAGGAACAGCGTCTGACCGGTGCGCTTGTATTAGATGAAAACCTGAATGTTGTCATGCAGACCACAAAGGGCAGCAGCGCCATGCCGCTGTGGGAGAAGCTGATCGACAGCCCCTATGTACACAATATCGTTGACTATCCAAAAAAGACATACTCGACCCGTCTGGAAGAAAATGGGATACTCTATGATTTTGCCGCGGTGGCACGCGCGGATGCACCAGGTATCCTGATTACCTATATACAGAAGGACAATGAGGATATTGGGGATTTGACGGTAGATTCCCTGTTGAAAGATTTTCCGTTGGAGCTTAGCGGCATCGCTACGATCACGGAGAACGGCAGGGTCATCAGCAGCAACAGCAGCAAACAGGTAAACAAGGCAATAGAGGACTGCCAGGAATTATATAACGGAACCTTCGATGCTGCGGAGGATGGCATTGTGCGCCTGAACGGCAATCAGGGCGTCTGGTACGGCAGCCGGGAAAATACCGAGAACTATGCGCTCTTTGTGTTTTTCCCGGCATCTCAGGTGTTCATGACGCGCAACATTGTCTGTGCATCCTATCTGGCCATAGCCGTAATGGTCTTTTTAATGGCATTGCTGTGGCAGACCAAAATGGAAAAAGACGCGCTGCGGCAGCATCAAAAACGTACCGGAATTATCACAGCGCTTGGCACGGCGTATATGTACATTTCACTGGTGGACTTGAAGAAAAACACCGTTGAAATCCTCAAGGACGCGTCCGATACGGTCGAGAAGCAGAAGCACTTTGCACTGAAACGATCCGTACAGCAGGAGCAAATCGAGAAAATTATCGCGGAGCCATACCGTGAGGAGTATCTCGCCTTTTCGGACATGGCGACAGTGGCCGAACGTCTGAAGGGTCACACCTCTTTGGCTTTTGCGTCTCAGACTGTCGACAGAAAATGGATTCTTACGCTGATCACACCGCAGCGAAAAGACGCGGACGGCAACGTAACAGCCGTATTGGTTGCCACCCGCGACGCTACCGAGGAAAAGCGGCGGGAGCAAAAGCAGGAGGATGCCCTGCGCGATGCACTGGCGGCGGCGGAACACGCCAATAAGGCCAAGACGGTATTCCTGAACAGTATGTCGCACGATATTCGCACCCCGATGAATGCCATTATCGGGTTTACGGCCCTTGCCACGGCGCATATTGACAACATTGACCTTGTCAAAGAGTATCTGAAGAAAATCAGCGTATCGGGCCAGCATCTGCTCAGTCTGATCAACGATATTCTGGATATGAGCCGTATCGAAAGCGGCACGGTCAAACTGGACAACACAGAAGTCCACCTGCCCGATGTGCTGCACGACCTGCGCACGATCATTCAAGGCAATATCAGCGCCAAGCAGCTTGACCTTTACATCGACACGCAGGATGTGCACCACGAGGATATTATCACCGATAAGCTGCGCCTGAATCAGGTCCTGCTCAACATCGTGGGCAACGCTGTCAAGTTTACACCGGCAGGCGGTACCATCAATATCCGCGTTGAAGAAAAGCCGTCTGCCCGCAGTGGGTATGCGACCTTTGTTTTCAGCGTGAAAGATAACGGTATCGGTATGTCGAAGGACTTCCAGGCGCACGTTTTTGACTCTTTTTCACGGGAACAGACTGCGACAAGAAGCGGCATTCAGGGTACGGGCCTTGGCATGGCCATCTCGAAAAACATCGTAGATATGATGGGCGGAACCATCGCCGTCAAGAGCGAGCAGGGAAAGGGCAGCGAGTTTACGGTCACCCTGGACTGCAAGGTTTGTACGGAATCGGTGAAATATCCGCCGATTCCGGGCCTGAAAGGCACCCGTGCACTGGTTGTGGATGATGATGCACAGACCTGCATGAGCGTAAGCAAAATGCTGCGGGAAATTGAGATAGAAGCCGACTGGACGACCTCCGGCAAGGAAGCCATCCTGCGCGCGAGGGAGGCGCACAATCAGGGTGCGGAGTTCAAGGTTTACATTATTGACTGGCTGATGCCGGATATGAACGGCATTGAGACAGTGCGCAGGATCCGCAAAGTAATCGAACCCGGCACGCCGATCATCATATTGACAGCCTACGATTGGGCCGACATTGAGGATGAGGCCCGGCAGGCCGGTGTCACGGCGTTTGTTTCCAAACCGCTGTTTATGTCGGAACTGCGCGATGCACTGACACACAAAGTGGTGTCGGGCAGGCAGTCCCTTCTGCCCAAGCACGGCGACTATACGGGCAAAAAGGTGCTGTTGGTCGAGGATAACGAACTGAACCGCGAGATTGCAACGGCCATTCTGGAGGAAGCCGGACTGAAAGTGGACGCCGTTGAGGACGGCACGGATGCCGTGGCCAGAATGAACGAGGCTGCGGAGGATGAGTATGATCTGATCCTGATGGATATTCAGATGCCCAAAATGGACGGATACGCCGCCACCCGGGAGATCCGTACATTGAGCAGCAATAAAAAGGCAAACATTCCCATTGTGGCCATGACAGCCAACGCTTTTGAGGAAGACCGCCAAAAAGCATTCAAAGCAGGGATGAATGCACATATTGCAAAACCGATTGATGTGAACATCCTGATGGGAACACTGGATAAAGTTTTCAAACAGAATTCGTGATCGCGTTTAAATAGCGTACAAAGGATCTGTACGGCAAAGTAAAAAGCATATACAGCTGCGTTTGTGGAGAACGGCCTCTCGGCGGTTCGCAACGCGATGCTGTATATGCTTTTTTCATTGGTTTCTTAGGGCAATACCGCAAAGAGCACCGTGTAAGCCGGGATGCAAAGCGGATCGTATCAGATGGCCATTGCGGATATGCGCAATCTGTCAGCCGCCCAGCTCCACCATGCGGCGGATGCAGCGCCCGGCTCCCTGCATGACGTCCTGCGGCAGGGTGATTTCCTCGCCGCCGCTGCCCTGCAGGCAGTGGTAAATGTCCATCAGGGTGGTCAGTTTCATGTTCATGCAGGTAAGCTGCACGGCCAGCGGATAGAACCGCTTTTCCGGGCAAGCATAGGAGAGGTGCTCCACGATGCTGTTTTCCGTACCGATGATGAACTCTTCGGCATCGGACTTTTCTGCATAAGCCATAATGCCTGTGGTAGAGCCAACATAATCAGCCTGCTCCACGACCTCGGGGCGGCATTCGGGATGAACCAGAAGCAGCGCCTCCGGGTGGGCAGCGCGGGCTTTGGCTACATCTGCTGCCGAACATACGATATGGCGCGGGCAGCCGCCGTGGTAAAAGGCAAACTGCTTTTCCGGCAGCTGCTTTGCTACATAGCCGCCCAAATTGGGATCTGGGATGAACAGAATCTTATCGTTTTCCAGCGCACTGCAAATTTTCAGCGCACTGGAGGACGTCACACAGACATCGCAGGCCGTTTTCAACTCCGAAGTTGTATTGATGTACGCCACCACGGCGTAGCCGGGGTACTGCTTTTTCAATTCCTGCAAGGTCGCCAGATCAAGCTGCTCGGCCATAGGGCAGCCCGCCATGGGGTTGGCCAGCCAGACAGTTTTCTCCGGGCTTAAAATTTTGCAGGTCTCGGCCATGAAGCGCACACCGCACATGATGACCCCGTCAGCGTTGGTTTTGGCCGCCTGCACGCTCAACCCGTAGGAATCGCCGGTGTAATCGGCGACTTCCAGCACAGGCTGGCTCTGGTAGGCATGGGCCAGGATGCAGATATTCTTTTCCCGTTTCAGGCGCAGGATCTCCTGCTGCAGTTCATGGACAGTCATAATTATGCCTCGTTTTCTTTCTTCAATGCTCCCACGGTTGCAGCGGAGCCAGAAAACCGTGCTCTTTCAGTTCTTTTTCGATCAGGCTCAGCCTGTCCGGGGTGGCTGCCTCCACCAGATGATAGTGGTAGCCGTCGGTGGCGGTGGACAGCACCGTGGAGGAACTGTCCTCAAACGATTGCAGAAATTCCCGCACGTCCTGCCGGGAACGGATGTCCATCTCAGCGGTGATACGGCCATAGACCCGGTGGCTGATGCTGATATTCTTGACCTGGCCGCCACAGTCCACAATCAGGTTCAGCTCCTGCCCGGTTCGGTCAGGTGTGTGGCGCACCTTGAACTCCCGTGTGCAGCCGGCGGGCTGATCAGGCTGCTCCAGCACATAGCCGCGTGCAGTGGAAATGATCCCGGGGTGTGATGCCCGTATGACCGCCAGATCCTGCACGATGACCTGACGGCTGACGCCGTAATGGGTAGCCAGCGTGCGGGCGGCAATAGGCGCTCCGGCATGGGCAAGCTGCTGCAAAATGGCGGCGCGGCGCTCTGCGGTGGTCATATCAGGCCTCCTCCGCGGTCAGGGGGCGCAGATGCTTCATGGAAAGATCCAGAATGGGGGCCGAATGGGTCAGGGCGCCGCTGGACACATAGTCAATGCCAATGTCCCGCAGACGGGCAATGTTTTCCCGCGTAACATTGCCGGAGCACTCGGTCTTGGCGCGGCCTGCAATCAAAGTCACAGCCTTGCGCATATCCTCGTCGCTCATGTTATCCAGCATGATGATGTCCGCACCGGCTTCCACGGCCTCTTTGACCTGTTCCAGCGTTTCAACCTCCACCTCGATCTTGCGGACGAAAGACGCATACTGCCGGGCCATCTTGACGGCCTTCGCCACGCCGCCGGCAGCGCCGATGTGGTTGTCCTTCAGCAGAACGCCGTCGGACAGGCCGGTGCGGTGGTTGCTGCCGCCGCCAACGCGGACAGCGTACTTTTCAAAAATGCGGTTGTTAGGGCTGGTCTTACGGGTGTCCAGCAGGGTGATGCCGGTGCCTTCCAGCAGGGCAGACAGCTGATGGGTATAGGTGGCAATACCGCTCATTCTCTGCAGGTAGTTCAGCGCAACGCGCTCACCGGAAAGCAGGGCGCGTATATCGCCCGTAACAACGGCCAGCTTCTGGCCGGGCTGTACGGTATCGCCGTCCCGGCAGAAGAATTCCACCTTGGCACCGGGGTCCAGCAGCGTAAAGACGCGGGCATAGACCGCCAGACCGGCAACAATGCCATCCTCCTTGGCAATCAGATCTACGGTGCCGGGGCAGGCGTGGGGCATGACGGCGTTTGTGGAAACGTCCTCCTCCGGAATATCCTCCCGCAGCGCTTGCAGCAGCAGCGGGTCTATATGCAGCAGCTGGGTGATCTCATTCATGGTTTTTACTCCTCTCAATAGCGGTCAGAACCTCCTGCCGATACGCGGCAAACAGCGGTTCCTGTTCACGGTATGGGGCCAAATCGGGCTTATCGCCTGTAAAGACAGGCGGTTCTCCGTATAGTATATCATCTGCCGCGCGCTGTGCAAAGACCAAAGATTCCAGCAGAGAATTGCTGGCCAGCCGATTGCGTCCATGCACACCGTTGCAGCAGGTCTCGCCGCAGACATACAGCCGGGGCAGTGCTGTGCGGCTGCTCAGGTCCGCCGTGATGCCGCCCATAAAATAATGCTGGGCCGGTACAACGGGGATCGGTTCATGGATGGGGTCGTACCCCTCCTCCTCGCAGCGCTCCAGAATGTTGGGGAAATGCTCACGGATAGCCGCCTCACCGATGGGGCGCATATCCTCCCACACATGGTCGGTACCGTCCTTTTCCATCTGTGCGCGGATCGCTGCGCTCACCACGTCGCGGGGCTGCAATTCGTTGGTAAAGCGGTTTCCGTTTTTATCCAGCAGCAGCGCGCCCTCCCCGCGAACCGATTCCGAAATCAGAAAGCGACGGCCTTTTCGGTGGCTGTACAAAGTCGTGGGGTGGATCTGGATATAGTCCAGGTGCTCACAGGCAACGCCGTGGCGCAGGGCCATGGCGATGGCATCCCCCGTGATGTGGGGGAAGTTGGTGGAGTTTTTATACAACCCGCCGATGCCGCCGCAGGCCAGCACCACCGCCCCTGCCCCGATGGCACGCGGTTCGCCGTCCGGGCCGGCAGCAATGACACCGCCGCAAGCCGAGGCGTCGGCGAAGAAATCCAGCAGAGTCGTATGCTCGCGCAGTTCGATGTTCTCGCAGCGCAGGACCTCGTTCAGCAGGGTCTGGGTGATCTCGTGGCCGGTAATATCCTCATGGAACAGAATGCGCGGGCGGGAGTGCGCTCCCTCCCGGGTAAAGCGCAGAGCCCCGTGGTCATCCCGCGCAAAGCGGACGCCGCGGCGCACCAGATCCCGGATGATCGAGTTGGAGGAACGAATCATCAGGTCTACTGTGGCGGGGTTGTTCTCGTAATGGCCTGCCCGCATCGTATCATCAAAAAAGGGGCGGTAGTCTGCCTCGCCATGCTGCATACAAATGCCGCCCTGCGCAAGGAAGGAGTCGCTCTCGTCCGCTTTCTGCTTTGTAAGCAGAAGAATGCGGTACCGCGCAGGCAGATTCAGGGCGCAGTAAAGGCCCGCAGCGCCGGTGCCGACGATGACTACATCAAAATAGTCATCCATATTAGCCATTTTCATCCAGTCGGTGACGCCGATGACCGCGGACAGCCCCCGGGCGGATGACGCCTTAAACAATGGGACCATTCAGGCATTCAATGAGAGAATGCGTCAGATTTGCCAGGAGAAGCAGTGGTATTTTGTCAATGTGGCAGAGGCGGTCTCCGATGAGAATGGATTTCTCCGGAGTGAGTTCAGCGGGGACCGGGCCATGGGGATCCATTTCAATTACGACGGTGCTGCGGCGTGGGCAGACTATCTCCTCACCCATGTGCCCCAGGCGCTGAAGTAAGATATTTTTTAGGAGGATGTATGAGGAAGTATGAAACGGATAGTATCTCTTGCAGCCATTGTGCTCACCTTGACCATGGCGCTGTCCTTGGCCGCCTGCGGCGAGGAACCCGGAACCAATGAAAACACGGAAAACGGCCAGAATCAGACCAGTTCCAATGAGACAGGCAAAACCGTGGACCTGGCGGCGCTGCGGACCCAGTTTGTAACGGATTACAGCCTGACGGATGTCCTGGAGGTGGAGACCGAGGGACTGAATAATCTGTATGGAATTACGGAAGATATGGTGAAGAATTCCGCCAGCTTTTCCGCCTCCTCCGGGGCAGCGTTTGCCCAGGAAGTGGTGATGGTGGAGGCGGTTGACGAGTCCGCTGCCGCCACTGTGGCTGAAAAGCTGGAAACCCGTCTGTCCACCATCGCAGAGCAGGCTGCCTCCTACGATCCCGACAGTCTGGCGCTGGCGGAAAAGTGCAAGGTGGTCACCGACGGCGTCTATGTGGGGATGTTCTTCTCCTCCCACTATGACGACATGGCGGCCGCGTTCCAGAGCGCGCTGTCCTGAGTGCGTGTTCCCAGAGCATCAAAAAAAGAAACCGGCTGCCGGGCAATCGAAGGACTGCCCGGCAGCATTTATTGGAGAATAAACGCCTATGGTTTTTTCAAGTTTACCTTTCCTGTTCCTGTTTTTGACGGTGGTTCTGTTGGTCAGCCACATTCTGCCCTTCCGATTCCGGAACTTCTTCCTGCTCCTGGCCAACCTGGTTTTTTACGCCTATGGAGAGCCTGTTTACGTCCTCATTATGATCGGCTCCATTCTGGTGAACTTCTTTGCCGGGCTGCTCATGGACAAGCAGTCCACCCAGGGCCGGCGCCGGGCGGTGCTGGTGGTGGGCATCGTGCTGAACCTGGCGGCACTGGGGGTGTTCAAGTACGCTGGCCTCTTTGTAAGCACCCTGCGGGAGATTCCGGGGCTGTCCTCCCTGCCGGAGGTGGACATCGCGCTGCCCATCGGGATTTCCTTCTACACCTTCCAGGCGGTGTCCTATCTCATTGATGTCTATTGGGATGACTGCGCGGCCTCTCATAACCTGATTAACTTTGCCTCCTACATCTCCCTGTTCCCCCAGCTCATCGCCGGCCCCATTGTCCGGTACAAGGATGTCAACGAGCAGCTGGTCTCCCGACGGGAGACGCCCACCCTTTTTAATTCCGGGGTTCGCCTCTTTGTGGTGGGGCTGGCCAAAAAAGTGCTGCTGGCCAACCAGTTTGGCATGCTGTGGGACGCCATGTCCGCCGACCCGGTGGCCGCCGGCGCCCTGGGGGCCTGGGCGGGAGCCTGTGCCTATACGTTGCAGATTTATTTCGACTTTGCCGGTTACTCCGACATGGCTCGAGGCCTGGGGAGAATGCTGGGCTTTGAATTCTGCATCAACTTCAACTATCCCTATATTTCCAAGAGCGTGACGGAGTTTTGGCGCCGGTGGCACATCTCCCTGTCCACCTGGTTCCGGGACTATGTGTATATCCCCTTGGGGGGCAACCGGTGCGGCAAGCTCCGCCAGTGTGTCAACATTCTGGTGGTGTGGGCCCTGACGGGCTTTTGGCACGGCGCGGGGTGGAACTTCCTGTTCTGGGGGTTCTACTACGGGGTGCTGCTGCTGTTGGAAAAGCTGTTGCTGGGGAAATATATCCGCCGGCTGCCGGCAGTGTTCCAGCATCTGTATGCCATGGTCATTGTGATCATCGGATGGGTGTTCTTTGCCTCCCCGGACCTGTCCACGGCGCTGGCCTACCTTCAGGTGATGTTCTCCTTCTCGCCGGGCACCATGGGAGGGGCTTCCCTGGTGATGCCGTGGCTTGGCATGGCGGTCATTGGGGTGGTGGCAGCCACGCCCCTGGCCAAGAATCTGTGGGAGAAGCTCCAGGGGAAAAAAGCCATGCCCTTGGTGGAAGGGGCGCTTTGTCTGGCCGCGCTGCTCCTGTGTACTGCCAGCCTGGTCAGCGACAGCTACAATCCCTTCCTGTATTTCCGGTTCTGAGAGGGGGAACCTATTGTGAAAAAATTGTATTCCTTTTTGCCGGCGCTGATCTTCCTGGTATTTCTGGGGGTCATGGCTCTTCTGCTGCTGTTCTCCCCGGTGCGGGACTACTCGGAGAATGAGAAACGCTATCTGGCCGGGCGGCCTGAGGTGACGGTCTCCGGGATTCTGGAGGGGGAAACCCAGGAACAGCTGGAGAAGTTTACCGCGGACCAGGTCCCCGGACGGGACTTCTTTGTGGGGGTCAACGCCTATTGGAACCTGGCCACCGGCCGCAATGGAGCCCAGGATATCTACCACTGCAAGCAGGGCTATCTGATCAACGCCCCCAAGACTTACAATGAGAAGATTTTCACGGACAACCTAACCAAGTTCGATCAATTCGCCGCCCAGCTGGGGATTCCGGCAGACCTGATGATGGTACCCTCTACGGGCTATCTCATGGAAGAAGTCCTTCCCACGTTCCATGGGACCTACGACGACGACCAGCTCTATGACAAGGCAGAACAGATCTTGCAAAATACCCGTCTGGTGGATGTGCGGCAGGCCCTGCTGGAGGGGAAGGAAACCGGCCAGATCTGCTACCGGACCGACCACCATCTGACTTCCTATGGGAACTATTTGCTCTACCGGGCCTATCAGATCGCCCAGGGGGCGCCTTACCTCTCCCGGGATGCCTATGAGGTGGCCAGCTACGATGGGTTCTACGGCACCACCTGGTCGGGCAGCGGCTACTGGTTCACCCAGCCGGATCAGGTGGAGGTGTGG
>OLSI01001076.1_pt1 | contig 20002 bp, 13 predicted proteins | sample 1672661 | NCBI WGS metagenome assembly OLSI01 (sample SAMEA3136711, study PRJEB25190) | human gut metagenome | biome: human gut; feature: human-associated habitat; material: faeces | place: Austria | collected 2013 | reverse complement strand
ATAACCGAAATGCCATTCCGCTGGCCGCCTATACTTACTGGTATGGAAGAGGCTGTGGCCGGGAAGATGTCTGCCGTTGGGCAGTTGAAGCCAGTACAACGATCGACGGACTTCTTCAGGTACAGGAACCGTCCCACATGGAAGAAATTGCAAAACTATTTGTCTGCGCGGATAAAGATAATGCCGTTCCGTTTCGAAGGATTTATCTGCGGGATGAATTGTGCTGGACCGATGCGCCCAATTATCTGCTTGTTGTGATGAGTGGAAATATTCCATTGTTGAAGATGTTCGAAGAAAAAGACAGGGAAATGACGGAAGACAATATGGAATACTGGGAATACATCTGTTACATGGATCAAACTCCGGGAGCCAGAAAAACATACTACAGCATTCGCCGGGAAACAATAGTCGGAGAATTCTATATTCCGAACATTCTCACAGCGGCGATTCTGTCCGGCAGTCCGGAAATGCTGGATTACTGCATCGACCATTATGATATTGATAATATGGGTTTAGCATACGGAGAAAAAGAGGCACTGGGTCAGGCCATCGCCGGTGCAGGAGAAGAGCTGACGGAATATATGATCGAGCATTATCCGGGATTAATCGAGCTTGCAGAAGCAGAGCAGGTGATGAAAGCCGGAAACATCCCAATGCTGCGTCATCTTTTAGCGGAACATCCGGAGCATCTGAACTGGTATGCGGCTCTGTTTTTCAATCTGAGAGACATCCGGACACCATATATGTCGGCACCGGGATTTCCAAGAAACGCCGATACTGATGTGGAAATGTACCGCGCTTTTCTGGAATGGGAAAGCCCTGAATTTTCCATGGACTTTATCCTCGGCCAGATGCGCGCGGAACTGGAAAAGCCGACATCGCGCGAACTTGATCTGAAATATTATGGAGAGCAGGAGATACAGAAAACTTATAACGTAAACGGTCTGTTTTCCAAAAAAATGGCGCGTGAATGGGAAAAAGTGCCAGGATGCCAGGAACGCCAGGAAAGATTGTTTGAATTCTACCAGGAACTGGGCGGAGAAGTAACAGAAGAACTGGAGAAATTGGCTGATCGCGTAGAGAACAGCAGATTAATTGAGGGGCTGTTTGAGAATTTTTGAAAAAACAACAGGGACAGAGAAAAAGAATTCTGTAGTGGACGCTGGAGCATGTTTGAAAAATCATTTCCACAATCTGCACGCCCTGCTTTGCAGTATATTTTGCCTGAATTTGGTCTGCGTAGCCCGCTGTGACGCCCCTATCCGGGCAAAATTTCCTGCAAATTGTGATGCACATCTTGCAGAAAGTTTTTTTCAAACACGCTCTAAAAAAGAGGGCGACAGAAAAAAAGGGTTACTGGTCACGGGGCGAACCGTAAACGAAAAGGTTTAATTACAGAAGAGAGGGGATTGTTTTTGGAAAAAGAAGTAAAAGTTCAGGAAAATAAAATGGGTGTGATGCCAGTGGCAAAGCTTCTGCTCACCATGTCTGTACCGATGATGATTTCCATGCTTGTCCAGGCGCTTTATAATATTGTGGACAGTATGTTTGTGGCGAAATTAAGTGAGAGTGCACTTACTGCAGTTTCGCTTGCATTTCCGGTGCAGAACCTGATGATCGCAGTTGGAACCGGTACTGGTGTTGGTATCAATGCGCTGGTGTCGCGTTCTCTTGGGGAGAAAAAGCAGGAGTATGCCAACAGTGCTGCAAATAACGGTATTTATCTTGCAATTTTTAGTTTTATTGGATTTGCAATTGTTTGTGGATTTTTTGCACCTGCTTTTTTCAGAGTGCAGACTACGGATTCGCAGATTATGAAATATGGTGTGGATTATGTCAGAGTGATCGGAATTATGTCCTTCGGTCTGTTTATCCAGCTGACCTGTGAGAAGCTTCTGCAGTCTACAGGGAAGACGGTTTATTCCATGGCAACACAGCTTCTTGGCGCTATTATCAATATTATTCTGGATCCAATCATGATTTTTGGTTTATTTGGATTTCCAAGAATGGAAGTAACAGGAGCAGCCCTTGCCACTGTTACCGGACAGATTATTGCAGCAATTGCAGGTGTGATCGTGAATATGAAGCTGAATAAAGAGCTTCATATTTCTCTTGTGAAATATAAGATTTCCGGTGATGTGATCCGCAGCATTTACAGTGTAGGCTTCCCATCTATTATTATGGCGTCTGTTGGTTCTGTTATGACATTCGGAATGAATAAGATCCTGATGGGCTTTACTTCTACTGCAACGGCGGTATTTGGCGTGTATTTCAAGCTGCAGAGCTTTATTTTTATGCCAGTGTTTGGACTGAATAATGGAATGGTTCCCATTGTTGCTTACAACTATGGTGCCAGAAAACCGAAACGTATTACGAAAGCAATTAAGCTGAGTATTATTTACGGAGTATGTATTATGCTTGCTGGTTTCGCTGTATTTCAGTTGTTTCCGGGAAGCCTTCTGGGAATTTTCAGTGCCTCTGATGATATGATGGCAATCGGTATCCCGGCACTTCGTACCATCAGCCTCAGCTTTCTGATCGCAGGATTTTCTGTAGTTGCATCTTCTGTGTTTCAGGCGCTTGGACATGGTTTTTTAAGCCTTGCAGTGTCTGTGCTGCGTCAGCTGGTAGTACTGCTCCCGGCTGCATTTATCCTGTCAAAAGTAGGTGGCCTTGGAGCCTGCTGGTGGTCCTTTCCCATTGCAGAGGTGTTCTCAGGAGTGATCTGCTTTGTATTTATACGATATGCGTATAAAAAAGAAATTCATCCGCTTTACGAGAAATAAAATAGATAGGAAAACAAGAGCTCTCGGAATTTCGGTCCCGGGGGCTCTTGCTAAAATTAGTAATATTTATTTTTATTCCATATGCACCGTTACATGATACTCTGTCTTTCCGTCCTCAACAGGTACCACATTTCCATTCACATGCTTGCCATCAACCTCCAGGTAAGCTACACCCTTTTCCACATTATTCGGATTCTTAACGTCGAAGTAATAGGTGGCACCGCGGAAGCGGCGGGTGAGGGTGAAGTCACCGAAGCCCTCCGGAATACACGGATCAATGGAAAGGCCGTCATAGGATGGCTGCACACCCAGGATTGCCTGGGAGAGGTTCACGAAAGTCCATGCGGCTGTTCCGGTAAGCCAGCTGTTCTTTGCCTCACCGTGGCGGGCTGCGTCACGTCCTGCGATCATCTGGGAATAAACATAAGGTTCTGTACGATGGATTTCGCTGATGTTTTCAATATAAGACGGGCAGGTCTTTTTATAAATTTCAAAAGCACGGTTTCCTCTTCCGATAACGGTTTCGGCAATGGAAATCCATGGATTGTTATGGCAGAAGATTCCGGCATTTTCTTTGTATCCCGGCGGGTAGGAAGAAATTTCACCGAGGTTCAGGTAATATCTGGTATAAGCCGGCTGGTGAAGCATAATACCATATTTGGTATCCAGGCGCTCTTTTACAGAATCAAGAGCTTTTTTTGCCAGACCTTCTTTCACGCCAATACCGGCAATGATACAGAAGCCCTGCGGTTCAATGAAAATCTGTCCCTCTTCGCATTCGTGGGAACCAACCTTCTGAGAGGTGGCGTCATAAGCACGAAGGAACCATTCTCCATCCCAGCCAGAGTCAAGGACTGCCTGGTACATTTCTTCAACAGCTTTCTGCGCGATAGCAGCGTCCTCCTCTTTTCCAACACGTCTGCAGATCTCTGCAAACTCATTTCCATATTTTACATACATACCTGCAATAAATACAGATTCTGCAACTGGTCCCTCAGATGGTCCTGTGGTCTGGAAGGATTCACCAGGCTCATTGGAAAAGCAGTTCAGGTTCAGACAGTCGTTCCAGTCAGCACGTCCGATGAGAGGAAGCTTGTGTGGTCCAAGATGGGTGCGGCTGTATTCGAAGGAACGGCGGAGATGCTCAAAAAGAGGAGCTGCTTTTTCCATATGGCAGTCAAAAGCAACCATTTCATCCAGAATGGAATAATCTCCAGTTTCCTTTAAGTAAGCGGCAACAGCAGCAATCAGCCACAGCGGGTCATCGTTAAATCCGCTTCCGATATCCAGGTTGCCCTGCTTGGTAAGCGGCTGGTACTGATGATAAGCACTTCCATCTTCGAACTGGGTTGCAGCAATGTCAAGGATTCGTTCTCTTGCACGCTCCGGGATCAGATGTACAAATCCAAGAAGATCCTGGCAGGAATCCCGGAAGCCCATTCCACGGCCGGTTCCGGATTCATAGTAAGAAGCGGAACGGGACATGTTGAAGGTTACCATACACTGGTACTGGTTCCAGATATTTGCCATACGGTTTACGTGAGGATCCTTACTCTCTACATGATAGCGGGAGAGAAGATCATCCCAGTAAGTATTCAGGATGGCGAAAGCTTCATTTACCTGTTCGGAAGTTTCGAATTTCTCCATGATCTTCTTGGCCGGCTCTTTTTTGATCACGTTTAAAGCTTCCCATTTGTCATTTTTTGGGTTTTCGCAATAGCCAAGAAGGAAAACAAATTCTTTTTCTTCACCAGGTGCCAGAGAAACATTGATCTGCTGGCTGGCAATGGGATACCATCCGCTGGCAACAGAATTGTGGCTCTTGCCTTCCTCAACAACGATCGGAGCATTGTTACCGCGGCCAAGTCCTAAGAACTCATCACGGCTGGTGTCAAAACCGTCTACAGGAGTATTTACAGTGAAAAAGCTGTAGTGATTGCGTCGTTCACGGTATTCGGTCTTATGGTAAATGGTGCTGCCAATGATCTCAACTTCACCGGTGCTTAAGTTTCGCTGGTAGTTGGTCATATCGTCAACGGCATTCCAAAGGCAGAACTCTACATATGAAAATAACGAAATCTCTTTCGCTTTATCTGAATTGTTTCTCAGAGTCAGTTTGTTGATCTCGCAGGCTGTGTCAACAGGGACGAATGCAAGAAGATCAGCTGCCAGGCCGTTTTTCTCACCGTGGAAACGGCTGTAGCCAAGTCCATGGCGGCACTCATAAACATCAAGAGGAGTGCGGGTTGGCATTGCACCTGGATTCCATACGGTATCCCCATCTTTGATATAGTAGTATTTTCCGTTGGAATCTACCGGGATGTTATTGTAGCGGTAACGAGTGATACGGAGCAGCTTTGCATCTTTATAGAAGCTGTAGCCGCCGCAGGTGTTGGAAATCAGTGTGAAGAAATCCTGGGAGCCAAGGTAATTGATCCATGGCAACGGGGTATCTGGTGTTGTAATGACATATTCTTTATTGGCGTCATCAAAATGTCCGAAATTCATAGTGGATCTCCTTTGATAAATTTTATTCTTGCTGAATTCTTTCTAATTGGTTGATTGCTATTCGTGATTTACATCAGGGGATATTAATTTTCGGAGCTGCACAGTGATCTGCTTTCTTATATGCAATAAAGTTTTGCAAATACAATATGTAGTTTCGAAAAGGTCAGCTTGATTGAATTGCGAGATAATTAACGCACGAAAACGAATAAGTTAAGGCAATAAGAAATAAAAGTAAAGAATAATGGTATATATTTGCTCTTAGTATAATAGAAAGACTGATTAAAAGCAACACAAAAATTACAGTAATAATGAAATCTATTATATATTACAAATCAGAGATTTAAAACGCGAAAATTTTCGCGAAAACATTTCGGAAAGAACTCTTATTCACAATTAAATTGTTAAAAACGCAAATATACAAATTGTGCAATAGGTAGAATGACGTGAAAACGCACAAAAATTGCCAGAAACCACTTGATTTTTTGTGCACTAGGGGGTACTATAAGCTCACGAAAACGATTTAGAGATGACAGGAAAGAAAAACAGGAAAGAATGAGGCAGGCATATGGTTTCCATGAAAGAAATCGCAAAACAATGTAATGTCTCAGTCGCCACTGTCAGTAAAGCATTAAATGGTTACTCCGATATCGGAGAAGAAACAAAAAACTACATATTAAGAACGGCTTCAGAGATGGGATATCTTCCCAACTCATCGGCAAGAGCTTTGAAGACGAAGCGAACCTTTAATCTGGGAGTTTTATTTGTGGACGAGGCCCGAAGCGGTCTCACACATGATTACTTTAACAGAGTACTGGAAAGTTTCAAAAGCACCGCAGAAGCGAAAGGTTATGACATTACTTTTACAAGCGGAAATGTTTCCGGTAAAAGGATGACCTACCTGGAGCACTGCAGATACCGGGGTGTGGACGGAGTGGTAATGGCCTGTGTGGATTTCACCGCAGAAGAGGTTCAGGAGCTTCTCCTTTCAGACATTCCGGTGGTGACCATCGATCATATCTGTGATGGAAGGATATCGGTAGTATCCAACAACATCCAGGGAATGGAAGAACTTGTTACCTATATATATAAGAAAGGACACCGCAAGATCGCTTACATTCACGGAGATGACACATCGGTTACCAAGAATCGTCTTGGAAGCTTTTACCGGACCCTGCAAAGACTGGGAATTGAAGAACCGGATGAATATGTAAAACCATCTTTTTACAGAGATGCTGATCTGGCAGGTGAGAGAACCGGTGAACTTTTGGATTTGAAAGATCCGCCAACCTGTATTCTCTATCCTGACGATTATGCAGCGATGGGAGGGATAAACGAGATACGGGAAAGAGGACTTCGGATACCGGAAGACATTTCAGTAGCCGGGTACGATGGAATTAATATCGCCCAGGTTCTTGAACCCAAGCTGACAACCCTTTGCCAGGACACAGCGGCAATCGGAAGGATAGCGGCAGAAAGGCTGATTGAGCTGATTGAGCACCCGAAGACAACAGTTATTGAGAAATACACAGTGGATGGAACCCTTTTTAAAGGAGCTTCCGTGAAAACTTTGTATCCATCAAAAAATTTCAAGTAGTTATTAAAAAAAAATTAAAAGATATAATTAAAGGAGGAAGTAACATGAAGAAAAAAATGGTGAGCGTATTATTAACAGCTTCTATGCTGGCAGGAATGACATTATGTGCAGTCCCGGTTATGGCAGAAGATGCAGAAACACCAGAAAACGAAGTTACCGGTGACGCTTCCGCAGATGATTCCTTTGTAGTATGGGGATGGAACGATGATATCAAGAAGATTCTTGACGGACCATTCAAAGAGGCTTATCCAGATGATTACGAAAGAATCGTATTCGTAAATACAGGTGGATCTGATTATTATCAGAGCAAACTGGATCCTGTACTTGATGATCCTTCAAATGAGTTATATCCTGACATGATGGGTCTGGAAGTTGACTATGTTCAGAAATATGTAAACAGTGACTGGGTACAGAGTGTTGCAGATCTTGGAATCACAGCTGATGACTATGCAAACAGCTATCAGTACAATCTGGACCTTGGATCCGATGTTGATGGAAACGTAAGAGCTCTGTTCTGGCAGGCAACTCCTGGATGCTACGCAGTTCGTGCAGATCTGGCTGAGAAATATCTTGGAACAACAGATCCTGCAGCATTAGCTGAGAAATTCAAAGATCTGGATACCATTGTTGCTACAGCAAAAGAAGTGAATGACGCTTCCGGCGGAAAATGCAAACTGTTCTCCGGCTATGATGAGATCAAACGTAGCCTGACCGGTTCCAGAACCCAGGGCTTCTATGATGAGAACGATAAGATTACAATTGACGACAACATCAAGACATATATGGAAACAGCTAAGACTCTTTATGATGAAGATCTTACCTTCAACACAGATCAGTGGAGCGCTGACTGGAGTGCAAATATGAGTGGTGACGGCGTTGATTCTAACGCAGCACTTGCTTATATGGGATGCCCATGGTTCGTATACTGGAGCTTAAGTGATGCTTGGAAAGGCAACACGATTCTTGTTCCTACCCAGACAAAATGCTATTGGGGCGGCACAGGACTTGCAGCTACAACAGATTGTGCAGATACCGAGCTTGCAGCTAAGATCATGAAGTTCTTCACATGTGATGAAGATGGAATGGTTGCAATCAACGCTCTGAACTCTGACTATGTAAACAATACAGCAGCTGTCAGCAAGATCATCGAGGCTGGTACATCCGCAGATGGAAACGGCTATCTGTATCCAGACGCTGGACAGAACTTTATGGAGTTCTTCCTTCCATTAGCAGACGGACTTGACGCTTCTATGGTAACAGCAGAAGACCAGCAGATCCTTTCCCTTATGGATACTCAGACCAAGGCTTATGCTACAGGCGAAAAAGACCTTGATACTGCACTTGCAGATCTGACCGCATCTATCCATGATACATTCTCTTACCTGAGCGCAGAATAATGTGGTTTAAGAGTTTGCAGAGTCAATCATAAGTAAGTAGTGAGTGTGCTGCTTCTTCCCAAAAGAAGGAGCAGCACATTCTTATATAAGCGAGCAGCTGCTTTTGCTATAAAAAAGCAGAATGACTGCCAGTGGCAGAGGAGGATGGCGCAGAAGCCCGGAGGGGCAGGTACTCCCGCCAGTGTCAGGCATTCTGCCTGGGAAAAGCAGGCAACTTCAGACAGGAGGCTGTTATGAATAAGAAAAAGAAAAAAATGATCGATTATGGAAGGTATGGCTACTTCTTTATTGCACCGTTTTTTATCACTTATCTGGTGTTCCAGCTGTGGCCACTGATCAATACTTTCTATTATAGTACCTTATCCTACTACAAACGTAACGGGCGTGAATTCATGGAGTTTGCAGGACTTCAGAATTTTGTAAATATCCTTGGTATGGCTGCAGGAGAGAGAGGTTATGTACTCAGCTATCTGAAAAATACCCTTGTAATGTGGGGCTGCAACTTTGTTCCTCAGATTCTGGTTTCCCTTCTTCTGGCTGTATGGCTGACGGATGAGAAGGTTAAGGTAAAAGGAACCGGTGCGATGAAGGTTATCGTTTATCTTCCAAGTGTTATCACTGCAGCTTCTGTTTCTGTATTGTTTAAATCTTTGTTTTCCCAGTACGGACCAATCACCCAGACTTTGAAGGACTGGGGCGTTCTTGGCAAGAACTTCGATTTTATGTCCAGCGTAGCAGGAAGCCGTGGGCTGATCTCCACAATTCTGTGGTGGATGTGGTTTGGTAATACGACCTTGCTTCTGATTTCAGGCGTTCTTGGCATTGACCCGGGACTTTTCGAGGCTGCTGATATTGATGGTGCAACAGGCTGGAAAAAATTCCGCTACATCACTTTACCGCTTTTGAAACCAATTATGTTGTACACATTGGTTACCTCCGCAATCGGTGGTCTTCAGATGTATGATATCCCGGCATTGTTTAACGTTCCGGAAACCGGACTTGTTGGTCTTCCAGATGATAAGACTACTACAATGGCTATGTATATTATGCGTCTGTATAACAGCGATGTTGGAAAGGCAGCAGCCGTTTCCGTAGTACTGTTTATTATCACGTTGGTTGTCAGTCTGATCCTGTTCGCAACTATGAGCGACAGCGAAGACAGACGTATGAAAAAAGAGCAGAAACAGCGTAGAAAGGCAGGTGGAAGATCATGAGTAAAGCCGCAACAGCAGACAGCTACAGCAAGAATATGCTGCATCAGAAAGTCTTCCGTACCATTATTTGTATTTTATTCTGTATCATTGCACTTTTGCCATTTGTTCTTCTGGTTATGAACGCAACAAGAGATTCTGAGTCTATCAAGGCTGGTGTTTCCCTGATTCCGTCCACACACCTGATCGAGAACTGGAAAAACCTGATGATCAAGCAGAACGGTATGCAGATCACTTTGCAGAAAGCAATCATTAACTCTGCAACCATTACAATCCCTGGAACCTTCCTGTCAGTTTACTTTTCATCTCTGACAGCTTATGGTATCCATGTATATGATTTCAAATTCAAAAAATTTGCATGGGCATTTATTATGGCAGTTATGATGGTGCCAAGTCAGATTTCCATCATCGGTTTCTACCGTTTCATGCTGGATCTGAAGCTGATCGATACATACGTTCCGCTGATCATTCCTGCCATTGCAGCTCCAACTGTTGTTTTCTTTATGAAACAGTATATGGAAAGTACACTTTCTCTGGAGATGATCGAGGCAGCCAGAATCGACGGTTCAAAAGAGTGGAATACCTTTAACAAAATTATCCTGCCGATTATGAAACCGGCAGTTGCCACACAGGCAATCTTTCAGTTTATTGCACAGTGGAACAACCTGTTTACACCTACCATTTTGCTGACAACAGATTCCAAGAAAACACTTCCTATGTTTGTACAGCTGCTGAGCTCCAACCAGTTCCGTACGGACTATGGTGTAGTTTATGTAGGACTGTTTGTTACCATTATCCCTCTGGTTGTTGTATACCTGGTACTTTCCAAGTACATCGTCGCAGGTGTTGCACTTGGCGGTGTTAAGGGTTGATGGCGTGTATGAAAAGCATTTGATTAAGAAAAATATTAAAAGAGAATAACATGTACAGTCAGGGGAGAAATCTTCTGGCTGTATTTTTGCACTTTTTTTGAAAAATAATTTAGCATCACTGAAATTTATTAAGAATTTTGGTATTTTCAGGTGGCAAACAGAGAATTATATGTTATACTGATTTGGTGTCATTTATAGGAAAAAGCAGCATGTTTTTTGAGAATGGCATAGAGCCTGTTTGAAAAATCATTCTCGTAATCTTGCAGAAAGTCTTTTTAAACATGCTTTAGGATAAAATTGGGCGAGGTTATTGTTTTATGGGGTATCAGGAAACAATCACATTTATTTTGGAGATGATTGGAACTATTGCATTTGCAGCGTCAGGTGCACTGGTGGGATCGGAGCAGAAGATGGATATTTTCGGAGTTTCGGTTCTTGGGGTGATCACTGCAGTTGGCGGGGGTATGATTCGTGATGTGACGCTTGGAATTATCCCTCCGGGAGTTTTTCAGAAGCCAGTATATGCGGCTGTAGCAGTGCTTACTTCAGTGCTGGTGTTTTTTCTTCTTTATTTTAAAAGGGAGATGCTGAAAGGAAATGTTACTTATGACAAAGTAATGCTGGTGATGGACTCTGTAGGACTTGGGATATTTACTGTGGTTGGCGTAAATACTGGAATCCGTCAGGGGTTTGCAGACAACACTTTCCTGCTGGTATTTGTGGGAACCATCACCGGTGTTGGCGGAGGATTGCTCCGTGATATGATGGCAGAGGTGCCGCCTTATATTTTTGTAAAGCATATTTATGCATGTGCATCCATTGTGGGAGCTATTGTTTGTGTGTATACGTACCGCTGGTTTGGAGTGGTGTTCTCCTTGATCTTTGGATCTGCAGCGGTGATCCTGATGCGGTATCTGGCTGCACATTACAGGTGGAACCTGCCGAAATTAAAATAAAAGGCAACTATTAGAGGAGTACTTATGATTAAAGCAGAGAATTTATCCTATTCTTTTCCACATAAAGAGTTATATAATAAAATTTCATTTACCCTGGAGGATGATGTGCATTGTGCCTTTATCGGAACCAATGGAACCGGTAAGAGTACACTGGTGAACATGATCCTTCATCCGGATAAATATTTATACGATGGAAAGCTGATCGTGGATGTACCTGGAAGGATTGGATATGTCAGTCAGTTTTACACCGTTGAGGAAGAAAAAGAGATTACGGTATTTGATTATATCAGTGAAGAATTTGTAAGGCTTCAGAATAAGATCAACCAGATCTGCGAGGATATGGCAGCTACAGATCATCTGGAGGAGCTGATGGAGGAATATCAGCAGACTTTAGATGAATTTAATGCCATTGACGGTGACTTTTACGAAAGTAATATTCGCAAGCAGCTGAAAACAGCGGGTCTGGCTGGGTATGAAGACCAGCTTCTTACAAATTTAAGCGGTGGAGAGTTCAAGCTGGTGCAGGCCATCCGGGAGATGATGATCAGCCCGAAATTTATTATTATGGATGAGCCAGATGTGTTCCTGGATTTTCAGCACTTAAATGCACTTCGGAATCTGATCAATTCCCATAAGGGAACATTGCTTGTGATCACCCACAACCGCTATCTTCTGAATCATTGCTTCAACAAGATCCTCCATCTGGAGAATACGGAGATGCAGGAATTTGATGGCAATTATGTGGATTATAATTTTGCACTTTTGCAGATGAAAATTGAGCAGCAGGAGCTGGCTGCGGCAGATATGGAGGAAATCGAGCGTAACCGCAAGATTGTAGAGCGTCTTCGAAACAGCGCTACTGCCATTGACAGTGCAACAAGGGGAAGAAGCCTGCATGCGCGAGTTTCCCTTTTGGAACGTCTGGAAGCGAGAAAGACAAAGTCTCCATTTGTGGATATTAAGCAGCCGGAGATTGTATTTCATGCAGATGAGGTTTTTGATGCGGAAGTTTCTGGTGAAAATCCGGAAGAAGCTTTGGAAAGTGAAAGAAAATCCGAGTTGGGAGATGCGAATGCGGAAAATGAAGCTGAGAAGATAGTGTTAAGTGTAGAAGACTATAATGTGACCTTTGACCGTGAGATTATGGAACATGTTTCCTTTGTTCTTCATGCAGGGGATAAGGTTGCAATTGTGGGACCAAACGGTACTGGAAAGACGACCCTTCTTCGTGATGTTATCAAAGGAGAAAACCCGGCAATCCGTCTTGGCGAAAATGTTAAGATGGCATATCTTTCCCAGATGCATGGGGAGGTATTTGATGAGAAGGCCACTGTTCTTAAGAATTTTGAGGATGCAGGCTTTGATACCGATGATCAGGTGATAGCTTACCTGAAAACCTATGGTTTTGAGAAAGAGCTGATCTACAGTCCTGTGTGTGAGCTGTCTGGTGGAGAAAAGAATCTTCTCCAGCTTGCGAAGATTTCCAGAACAGGTGCAGGTCTGCTGCTACTGGATGAGCCAACCAGTCATCTGGACACATATTCCCAACTGGCACTGGAGCAGGCGGTAGAGAAATACAATGGGACAGTTCTCATGGTTTCCCATGATTTTTATACCGTAGCCAACTGCATGGATTATGTGCTTCTCACAGAGGATAAGGGCCTTCGCAAGGTAAGTATGCGAAAATTCCGAAAGATGATTTACGCCGATCACTTTGATAAGGATTACCTGGAATATGAGCAGAAGAAAAAAGAACTGGAGAATCGAATAGCTTTCGCACTTCAGGCTGGCAAGTATGAGGATGCGAAAAAAATTTCACAAGAACTGGAAAAACTTTTGCGGAAATATAATGGATAACAAAATATTTGTATAGGAAGCAGCAGTGACGGACATATGTGCCGGAAACGTATAAGAAAAACAGCCCCCGGAAAAATTCCAGGAGCTGTTTTTAAATAAGGGAAACAAAAATATAGTAAGATGTCAAAATAATTTATTACTCTTCGTGAGTATCCTGCAATGCCAGGTAACCTTCCTCGCCGGTTCTGATCTTGACAACGTTTTCGATGTCGTATACGAAAACTTTTCCATCACCGATCTGACCGGTATGAAGAACTTTCTTGGCGGTTTCGATAACCTTCTGAACAGGAACAAGGCTGACAACAATTTCAATCTTGACTTTCGGAAGCAGGTTCATATCCATCTCAACGCCACGATAGTAAGCAGGAGCCCCTTTCTGGACACCACAGCCAAGAACGTTTGTAATGGTGATTCCGGTTACGCCGATTTCATTCATAGCCTGCATAAACTCTTCCAGCTTGTTCTGACGGGTAATGATAACAACCTTTGTAAGCTTATGAACGCCGTCTGTCGGGATTTCCGGAATGAATTCAGCTGGAGCAGAAGGTCTGGGAGCAGCGGTAAATTCTCTGGAAGTTCCCATAGGAGTGGGAACAGAAGCAACAGCATCGCGAATAGCAAATCCGTCATAAGCACTTGCAAGACCATGTTCTTTTATATCAAGACCCTGAATCTCCTCTTCAGCAGATACTCGAAGACCCATAGTATGTTTGATAACCTGGAAAATAATTGTCATTGTAACTGCAACCCATGCAATTGTGATAAGCATTCCGGCAAGCTGTACACCAAATCCGTGGAAACCGCCGCCAACAAGAAGACCTTTCCAGTCTGTACCAGCTCCATCGGAGAAAAGACCAACGGCGAGAGTACCAAATGCACCGTTTAAGCCATGGACACCAACAGCACCAACCGGATCATCCACTTTTAATACTTTATCAATAAATTCAATACCAAATACTACGACAAAACCAGCTGCAATACCGATAATAGCAGCAGATGCAGGAGATACAGTATCACATCCTGCAGTAATTGCAACAAGACCTGCAAGAGATCCGTTCAGTGACATGGATACATCTGGTTTTTTATAGCGGATCCATGTGATCATCATAACCGTTACAGTTGCAACTGCAGCAGCAAGGTTTGTGGTAACGAAGATTTTTCCTGCACTTACAATTGCATCGCCTTCCATGGATACAGTGGAAGCACCGTTGAAACCAAACCAACAGAACCAGAGGATAAATACACCAAGTGCACCGACTGTCAGGTTATGACCTGGAATTGCTTTTGATTTTCCACTTTTGGAATATTTTCCGATACGTGGTCCAAGAATGACGGCACCGATAAAGGCGGCCACACCACCTACCATATGTACTGCACAGGAACCTGCGAAATCATGGAAGCCCATCTGACTGATGAAACCGCCGCCCCAGATCCAGTGACCGGAAATCGGATATACTACAAGGCTGATCATAAGACTGTATACACAATACGATGAGAATTTGGTTCTCTCAGCCATAGCACCGGAAACAATTGTAGCGGAAGTAGCACAGAAGACTGTCTGGAAAATCAGGAATGCCCAGAACGGAACTCCGTCAGGAAGCATTGCACTGCCATAATTTGCTTCTGAAGCGATACCACCGATTCTTCCGAAGAAGCCGTTTCCTGCACCGAACATGATTCCAAAGCCAACCAGCCAGAAAGCCGGAGTACCGATACAGAAATCCATCAGGTTTTTCATAATAATGTTACCTGCATTTTTGGCTCTGGTGAAACCTGTCTCCACCATAGCAAATCCGGCCTGCATAAAGAAGACCAGCGCGGCACCAACAAGTACCCAGATCGTGTTTACTGCTGAATAATCCATAATAATTTCCTCCCTCTTTTCGCACTTTTCGAAATGTTTCGAAAAACACGTTTTTAATATCAAAAAGCGCGAAAGAGAAAACAAATTTGTTTTTTCTTTCGCGCCTTTACGATCCTGGTATATTGTCTGCGTCTGCAGAAATATTCAGTTGTAAAATTAATATGTAAAACAGGGGATATCCGTATCGTGTGATTAATGGATGAGGAAATCGATAATGAATTATGAAGTAGAGTTTCATAATAGATATCCCCTGTATTTACCTGTGTGAGAAACAAATTCCAAAAACAGGAACAGTTTCTTTCATTTAGAATTCTCCTCTGTAAATCTGATCAGATATAGAAGAGAAGTTTTCCATATGTAGGATATGGAAGCAGATCATCCGGAATGAGAGTTTCAGCTGCATCAGCAGATTTTCTCAGTTCTTCCATGTCCTCAAGTACTTCGGCCTGATACAGTTTTGCATTTTCCAGAACATCTTCAGTTGCTCTTGCTTTTGCTGTATCAGATTTCAGCTTCTCAAGACCTTTTGTCATAGCATCCTGAAGTTCAGAAAGCTTAGTGATAAGAGCAGTTTCACTCTCACAGGTGATTCCAGGTACAACAGATGCTTTCAGGCTTGCTGTGCTTGCAATTTCTTCAATATAAGACATAACAGATGGAAGAAGGTCTTTCTGAACCATTTCAACCATTGTATTAGATTCGATGTTGATGGTCTTGGAGTAGTTCTCAAGCCAGATTTCATAACGGGAGTGCAGCTCTTCGCTGGTGAAAATGCTGTGCTTTGTGAACAGGTCGATATTTTTCTGGGCAATCCACATTGGGAGAGCATCCGGGGTAGACTTCAGGTTGTAAAGACCACGTTTTTCAGCCTCTTCAATCCACTCATCTGTATAACCGTTACCGTTGAAGATCACACGTTTGTGTTTCTTAATGGCTCTCTTAATCAGTTCATGAACTGCATGTTCCATATCTTCCGGAGCTACACCATCAAGCTCTTTGGCAAACTGGTCAAGAGCTTCCGCAACAGCTGTATTCAATACAATATTCGGGTTTGCAACAGAAGCAGCAGAACCAAGCATACGGAACTCGAATTTGTTTCCGGTAAATGCAAATGGTGAAGTACGGTTTCTGTCAGTATTGTCTTTTACAAAGTGTGGCAGAACAGTTGCTCCGATATCCATCTGTACAGCGCCGTGAGAAGTAAAGTAAGTATCATTTTCGATAGATTTCAGAACTTCGGTAAGCTCATCACCAAGGAAAATAGATACAACTGCTGGCGGAGCCTCGTTGGCACCAAGTCTGTGATCGTTTCCGGCACTTGCAACGGAGATACGAAGAAGATCAGCATATTCATCAACTGCTTTAATAACTGCCATTAAGAAGACAAGGAACTGAATGTTTTCAGATGGTGTTTTTCCAGGATCCAGAAGATTTACGCCATCATCTGTAATCATGGACCAGTTGTTGTGCTTACCACTTCCATTGATTCCCTCAAATGGTTTTTCGTGAAGCAGGCAAACCAGATCATGTTTGTCAGCAACCTTTTTCATGATTTCCATTGTCAGCTGGTTGTGGTCAACGGCTACATTTGTGGTATCAAATACAGGAGCCAGCTCATGCTGTGCAGGAGCAACCTCGTTATGTTTTGTTTTTGCAGGAATGCCAAGCTTCCAGAGCTCTACATCAAGATCATGCATGTAAGCTGCAACCTTTGGCTTCAGAGTTCCAAAGTAGTGATCTTCCATTTCCTGTCCCTTAGGAGCAGGAGCACCAAGTAAGGTACGTCCGCAGAATACAAGGTCTTTTCTTTCTTTATAAAGTTCCTTTGGAACCAGGAAGTATTCCTGCTCAGGTCCTACTGTTGTGGAAACATGTTTAATTCCCTTGTTTCCAAGAACGTGAAGCATGTTTACGGCTGCATTATTTAAGGTATCCATAGAGCGAAGGAGAGGAGTCTTTTTGTCAAGTGCCTCACCGCTGTAGGAACAGAATGCTGTGGGAATGTAAAGAGTTCCGTCTTTAATGAAGGCCGGTGATGTTGGATCCCATGCTGTGTATCCTCTTGCTTCAAAAGTAGCACGAAGACCGCCGGATGGAAAACTGGAAGCATCCGGTTCACCTTTTACAAGTTCTTTTCCGGAGAAATCCATGATCACCTGTCCATCGCCTGTTGGGGAAATGAAGCTGTCGTGTTTCTCAGCTGTTACATTTGTCATAGGCTGGAACCAGTGTGTATAATGAGTAGCACCATTTTCGATTGCCCATTCTTTCATGGCTACTGCAACGGAGTTTGCAACATCAAGCTCCAGGTGAGTACCATTTTCGATGGTCTTTTTCAGTGCTTTGTACATGTCCTTAGGTAATTTACTGCGCATAATCCTGTCGTTGAAAACAAGACTTCCATAGATTTCGGGAATATTCTGTGTCATAACGGATACGCTCCTTTCACTTTTCATGTCTTTCTTCATCCTTATTTTTGATAAAAGAAAAAGGCGCCTTGGATACATTTCTGTATTCCAAAGCGCCTTTGCTTTATGTTCTGTAGTATACTCAAAAAAAAACAGATGTCAATAGTTTTTTTGAAAAAAATTCCAAAAAGATTTTGCGGTTGACTGAAAAAAGTTCTTGCTCAAATTAGGATAGGCATACTTGACAAATAGGTTTCTTCCATTATAATTTTTGTTCAGAGCCAGGCAAATTTACAGTAAGATATGTGAGCGTGCTTGCATAACGATACGTCCTTGGCTGTAAATTTATTTGGCGATACGCAAAATCGACGAAATGGGATGCATTTTTGAGATTGGATTTGATCATTAAAATAAAACTCAGTACCGAGGAGGAAAACAAATGGCAGAGATTAAAGAAGAGTGTGGTGTCTTCGGAATCTATGACCTGGATGGAAATGATGTGACGTCTTCTATTTACTATGGTCTGACTTCTTTGCAGCACCGTGGTCAGGAAGCCTGTGGCCTGGCAGTATCGGATACTAAGGGACCTATTGGAAATGTTAAGTTTCACAAAGATCTTGGTCTGGTAAGCGAGGTGCTTCGCGAGGATACACTCCATAAGATGAGTGGTGATATCGGAATCGGACATGTACGCTATTCCACAACAGGAGCATCCGTTGCAGAGAACGCACAGCCTTTGGTTTTATCTTATGTAAAAGGAAGTCTGGCACTGGCACACAATGGAAACCTTGTTAACACTGGGACACTGAAATGGGAACTGATCCAGAGCGGAGCAGTTTTTCATACCACCACTGACTCAGAAGTGATCGCATTTCATGTAGCCAGAGAGAGGGTACATACCACCTGTGTAGAGGAGGCAGTTCTGAATACAGCCAGGAAGCTGCAAGGCGCATACGGTCTTGTGATCATGAGTCCCCGTAAGCTGATCGGAGTCCGTGATCCCTATGGCTTAAAGCCTCTCTGCCTTGGAAAAAGGGACAATGCTTACGTGCTGGCTTCTGAGAGCTGTGCACTTACTTCTGTAGGTGCCGAGTTTATCCGTGATATCGAACCTGGTGAGATGATTACGATCAGCCGCAAGGGCGTGAAGTCAGACATGACTCTTGCAGATACTGTGAAAAAACGTGCTCACTGTGTTTTTGAATATATCTATTTTGCAAGACTGGACAGTACCATGGACGGTGTAAAGGTTTATGACGCACGTATACGTGGCGGTAAATCCCTTGCAAAATCTTATCCTGTGGAGGCAGATCTTGTCACCGGCGTTCCGGAATCCGGTCTTCCTGCAGCCAAGGGATTTTCTGAAGAATCTGGTATTCCATTCGGATTTGCATTTTATAAGAACTCTTATATCGGCAGAACTTTTATCAAACCTACTCAGAAGGAGAGAGAATCCAGCGTTCATCTGAAGCTGAGCGTATTGGATGCAGTTGTAAAAGGAAAACGCATTGTACTTGTGGATGATTCTATTGTCCGTGGAACCACCATAGCAAACCTGATCCGCATGCTGAAAGAAGCAGGCGCTCTTGAAGTGCACGTAAGGATCAGTTCCCCGCCATTTTTACATCCATGCTATTTCGGAACCGATGTGCCAAGCAATGACCAGCTGATCGCAGCACAGCACTCCACAGAAGAAATCTGTAAGATGATAGGGGCAGATTCCCTTGGTTATATGGAGATTGATTATCTGGAGGGCATGGCAGGTGGACTTCCTATTTGCAAGGCATGCTTTGACGGAAAGTATCCGATGGTAATTCCAGATGAGAATAATTTACAAAATGATTTTGAAATTCATAAGATATGAGAGAAATAATTTCGCTTATACAGGTTGTTCCAGAACATTCATAACAATAAAATAGTGCATAACTACCAAAATACCGATTGCATATTTGTGCAATCGGTATAATTATTTCTGAAATGTTATAAAAAAGTGTGTGAGAAAAAAACTTGACAAATATGGAGACTTGGTGCATAATTTGCCTCAATCAAAGGAAAACGTTTTCAAGAGCCTTTGATTTTGATAGAAAAGGAAACTATAATTCCTGTAAAACAGAAAGGGTGATAACGATGTGTCAGAAGCAGATTAAGCTGAATGCGAAGGAGGATGTTCAGGAATTCGTAAAGGCAGCGGGTAAATGTGATTTTGACATAGATGTTTTCTATAACAGAATCATCATTGATGCAAAATCCATTCTGGGAGTTCTGAGCATGGATCTTACAAGGGTTCTTACTGTACAGTGCCATGGCGAGAGCAAGGAATTTAACCGTACATTACAGAAGTTTGCAGTTGCCTGATTAAGCAGTTGTAAACTGGCACCTTTTAAGGTGTCCATAAAAATCGTAAAAAACAGATATTGCCGGGAACGACTTGAAATATGAGACAGCATGGTATCCCGACAGCATCTGTTTTTTTTAACCCCAAATTGCTATTTAATGTGTTGAAAGTTGTTCAAGGCGGACGCATTCGGACAATGGTGATTGCTCACTCG
>OLSI01001060.1_pt1 | contig 20291 bp, 16 predicted proteins | sample 1672661 | NCBI WGS metagenome assembly OLSI01 (sample SAMEA3136711, study PRJEB25190) | human gut metagenome | biome: human gut; feature: human-associated habitat; material: faeces | place: Austria | collected 2013 | reverse complement strand
TCCAGTTAATGGATTTCAGATCAATGGGGAAACAGTGAATTTAAGAGGAACCTGCATTCATCATGATAATGGTGTGATAGGAGCAGAGACATTCCCAGAAGCGGAGTGGTACCGGTGTAAAAGACTAAAAGAGGCAGGGTTCAATGCGATAAGAAGTTCGCATCATCCTATGAGCAGAGCAATGCTTGATGCTTGCGATCATTTAGGAATGCTTGTGATGGATGAGTTGACCGACATGTGGAATCGAGGTAAAAACACCTATGATTTTTCAGATATTTTCAAAGAGGAAGCACCAAAATGGATTCACCACATGGTAGACAAGGATTATAATCATCCATCGGTAGTTATTTATTCTGTAGGAAATGAGATACAGGAAGCAGGAACAAAACAGGGATCATGGATTAATCGTTCTTTGTGCAATAGATTTCATGAACTAGATGCCACAAGATTTACTACAAATGCTTTAAATGGATTGAATTGTGCTGGAAAACGACTCAAGGTTATTATGAAGGAAGTCATTGAAAAGTTTGGAATGGACACACAAGGCAATGGAAGTGGTGGGGGAAGTAATGCTCTCAATAGCTTTATGAGTCTTATGTCTGGAGAAAAGGGCGAGTTTTTTGCAAAGCATCCACTTGTTACAGAAGCCCTGGAAGAATGTGCCCAGAGTTGTGATATCACCGGACTTAATTATTTGAGTGGAAGATATGAACTTGAGCATGAGCTGCATCCGGGAAAAACAGTACTTGGGACAGAAACATATCCAGCGGATATTGAAAATCTTTGGGAGAAAGTTACAAAATATCCACATGTTATTGGAGATTTTACCTGGACAGGTTATGACTATATCGGCGAAGCAGGAGTAGGGATTTTCCATTATGATGGAAAAGAGAATTTTACAAGCATTTATCCAGAAAGACTGGGTTATATTGGAGATATAGACTTAATTGGAAATCGCAGACCAATTAGTTATTTCCGGGAGATTGTATATGGATTAACAAATCAGCCATACATTGCGGTAGAACGTATGGAGCATAGGGGACAGACAGCAAGCAAAACCGCATGGATGTTTAAAGATAATATCAGTAGCTGGACTTGGAAAGGGCATGAAGGAGAAAAGGCCAGTGTTGATGTATATTCATCAGGAGATGAAGTGGAATTGTTTTTAAATGGTAAATCTCTTGGTAGGAAGCCAGCTGGAAAAAAATCCCATTACACAGCAACATATGAAGTTGCATATGAGTCAGGGACTTTAAAGGCAATAGCATATGAGTTAGGGAAAGAGATTGGAAAGTATGAACTTGTCACTGCTGATTCGGTAAAAAGGCTAAAGGCTTGTCGTGTTACCGAGAATGAACGGGATGTAGCATACGTAAAAGTGTGGTTAGAAGATGAACATGGTGTTTGTAACCCACAAGAAACACAGAGGAGAATAATTCATGCTAAGGTTACGGGAAATGGTGTGCTAGAGGGATTTGGTACAGCCAATCCTTCAAGCGAAGAAGATTATTTCTCAGATACAGTAACAACTTTTGAAGGAAGTGCATTAGCTGTGGTTAGATGGAAGGATTCAAATTCGAAAGAATCTGCAGTCCTTCGACTGTGGACGGACGATGATGTCGAGGTATGCATAGATATTGAGAGGTAAATGGTGATGAAAAAGAGTAGTAGAATATGGAGCTTATCTATTTTAATGATGATTTGTTTATGCATGGTGTTGTCAATACCATCAATTCCCGTACAAGCGGCTGATAATTTGTCAGAAAATGAAATGATTTATGGTGCAGATATAGGTTTTTTATCACAGCTTGAATCACAAGGAGTTGAATGGGTGGATGATAATGGAAATACAAGAGATGCTCTTGAGTTGTTAAAAGAAAAGGGTGTAAATGCTGTAAGACTTAGAGTTTTTGTAAAACCACCTGAGAATTTCTATTGGACTAAACCTGATGGTACAAATTGTATGCTTGGTTACGCGGATACTCAGGGACTTTTATATACAGCAAAAAGAGCAAAAGAGCTAGGTTTGAAGATAATGGTTGTATTTCACTATAGTGATTATTTTGCAGATCCATTGATTCAAGATGTTCCATCAGAATGGGAAAATGCATCGACTAGTGAGCTGGAAAAGTATGTATATGATTATACAAGATATATAATGACTGAGCTAGCAGATGAGGATATTTATCCAGAATGGGTACAGGTTGGAAATGAAGTTAGTTATGGTATGTTGTATCCGACTGGAAGTAATCAGTCAAATGATTTTACTCAATTAACGAAATATCTGAATAGCGGATATGATGCGGTGAAATCGATAAGTCCTAATTCAAAGGTAGTTACACATCTTACGCATGGAAGTGGGATAAGCCATTTCGCATGGTTTTTTGAAAACTTTATCACGAAATGTGGTGGAAAAACAGATGTGATAGGTATGTCATACTATCCGTATTGGACTTCGAGTTATGATGGAGATTGTATAGAAAATGTTGCGTATAATTTGAATAAAATGGCATCACAGTATGGTAAAGATGTGATGATTTGTGAAACCGGTGAGCTCGAAAGTAATTCACAAGGAACATATGAACTGTTAAGAAAAGAAATTAACGCTGTTAAATCGGTTCCTAACAATAAAGGAATAGGAGTATTCTATTGGGAACCAGAATTAAATTCGTCTGTTGTACCAGATGGTTATACATTGGGAGCTACAGAATTAGTTGGGAATAATAAGTTGCATTTCACAAATGCTTTAAATGCATTTAAATTAGCTCCGGATTATTTGAATACTGATTGTTCATATGAAATGATGAATATCAATAGCCAAAAATCGGTTAATATTGCAACTGGATCACAAGACAATAATGCGCAGGTAGAACAATATACTTATGACCAGTGGGACAGCCAAAAGTGGATATTTGAAAAGGTAGACAGTAGCTATTATAAAATTGTAAATAAGAACAGTGGTAAAGTTTTAGATGTTTGCGGTCTTTCTCAAAATGAAAATGCACAAGTAGTTCAGTACGAATATAACGGTGGTTGGAATCAGCAATGGAAGATTACTACGTCTGATGGGAAATATAAGATTCAAAACAGATGGAGTGGATTATATTTGGGTGTGCTGAATAATAGTACTAATGATGGAGCATCGATTGTTCAGGTATCGGATGAATCGTCAAGTTCTGAATGGTTTATTCTTTTGACAGATTGATCTGACTGGTAAATATTGACTCTATTTTAACATAAAATGCTTTATTAAATAATGTCTATTTAGGGGAAAGTCTAGATATTGTTAGAGTCCCACTTGAAACAGCCAATGTAAGACCAACAGAAACAACCACTCTGGATCCGACAGAAAAAGCCAATTATTGTCCAATAGAAATGACCATAACAAGTAGTCTTCAGCAGAACATCTTCTTGTTCTGCTTGATTACTTTATGCAACAGGCTGAAACTGTGTCAATGTGGCATATTTGCCGGCGTATCCCTTGCCATTGATTCAGATTGAAGGCTGCTGTTGTAAGCAAATGCTATTGTAGCTTCACCAGATATAATTAATTATATGAATGGTTATTTCTAGTGAGCTCCAATTGGTTGTTTCTATCAGACTCTGAATGGTTAATTCTTCCGGGCTCGAGACTATGAAGAAAAGTCTGTAAATATGATTCTTCTATGATAATGATTGAGCTGGAAGTATTAAATTGGAGCTTCCAGCTCTTGTTTTATATATACGACATGATTTCGGGCATGTCAAGAGCAGACGTCAAAAACGTCCTTCTCATCATGCATATAGATTCTGTTATTCTGGGAGTCGTCCCTCATACATAATGCTGAGTTCACCGTAGACCCGTCCCCAGTTTCTAATGCTCATAGTCCATTTTTTTGTGGCTTCAAAAGTTGCCAGATACAGGGCTTTCAGGAGTGCTGTATCACTTGGAAATACGCTTCTCTGACGGTTGAGCTTACGGTAGGTAGAATTCAGACTTTCAATTGCATTGGTCGTGTAAATAACCTTTCCGACATCCGGTGAAAACTTGAAAATCGGCGTTATTGCATCCCAGTTATCATACCAGCGTTTCATAGAATTCGGGTATTTTGCGGTCCATTTTTCAGTAACACGATCCAGAGCCAGTCTAGCTTTCTCTTCATCGGAAGCATGGTAAATCGTTTTTAGGTCGGAAGCAAACGCTTTTCTGTCCTTATCCGGAACATATTTTAGCGTGTTTCTTACCTGATGTACAATACATCTCTGATACTCTGTTTTTGGAAATGCAGCGGCAATTGCCTCTTTAATGCCACTAAGACCGTCAGCGCAGATAATCAGGATATCCTTTACACCACGATTCTTCAGCTCATTCAGGACAGACAGCCAGTATTTTGAACTTTCATTATCACCGACAGTGATTGAAAGAACCTCTTTTTTCCCTTCTGTGTTGATGCCAAGAATGACGTAGGCAGCCAGTTTTCTGATTACTCCATTATCTCGTACGGAATAATGGATGGCATCTATATAGAGGATTGGATATACCTCATCCAGCGGTCGATTTTGCCAGTCTTCGATCTGAGGGCAGGATTTTATCTGTAACGTCTGAAATAAAGCCTTCTGATGTTTCAAAACCGTAGATATCTTCGATGGTTTCGGATATTTGACGGGTCGTCATCCCTTTTGCATACATGGAAATAATCTTCTGATCGATATCAGAAATATCCTTCTGACGTTTCTTTACAATCTGTGGCTCAAATGTTGATTTACGATCCTGCGGAACATCGATATCCATGCTGCCATAGCTGCTGTTTACACGTTTTGATTTATATAGGCTCACGGGTAGATAGCTGCCATTAGGCTGTTTTGTCTGTGCTGCCATTGCTGATACAGAGAACATTCGACTACTCCCTTGGCTTTCGCATTGTAGTAAAATTATGCCTGCTCCACATCTTCAAGTGTGAGCATAGCAATGTCATCACCACTAATTCCGTAAGCGATTGCAAGTCTGTTAGCCTGATTTACTGCAGCACGCTCGAAAAAGTTCCGTACCTCGCGACCGTTTGCGAAGAAATCATCTCGATGGTTATATTTGTTGGTGAAGTACTCCAAAACATAATGGTCAACAGTGTAATCCGTTGTGTAGCCGGATTTTTTGCACATGCTTTCGAAGATTTCCAGCAATTCAGAGGGCGTGTAATCCTCAAATGTGATATACCGATTGAATCTGGATTTCAAGCCCGGGTTGGAATTGATAAACCTTTCCATTAGTCCCGGATATCCAGCCACAATAACTACCAAATCATCACGATGGTCTTCCATCGCCTTCAAGATGGTGTCTATGGCTTCTTGCCCATAGTCATTGAAGCTATTATCTTTTGCTAGTGTATACGCTTCATCGATAAAGAGTACTCCGCCTAATGCTTTTTGGATGACTTCTTGGGTCTTGATTGCAGTTTGCCCAACATATCCTCCTACAAGACCGGAACGGTCAACTTCTACAAGTTGCCCCTTAGACAATACGCCAAGTTCATGGTAAATACTGGCGATAAGGCGTGCCACCGTGGTTTTACCTGTTCCGGGATTGCCAACAAATACGAGGTGACGAGAAAACAGCAAATCGGGCAAGCCATTTTCACGGCGAAGTTTTTGCACTTTAAGCAAATTGATAAGAGATGTAACCTCTTTTTTAACCTGCTGCAAGCCAACCAAACTGTTTAACTCGTCAAGAGCCCCTTCTAAAGTTGTAGTTGTATCCGCTTCTTTTGCACATACCTCTTGGCACGCTATCGCATTTTCAGCGGTACAATTCATCCCCGTATCAACTATATAATCAGGCACAGAATCCGTGCCATGTTCCGGTGCCTTAGTATATTTGGTATTCAATTCGGGAGAATAAACATCTACTGTTTTCTTCTTTTCACCGTAGCTCGCATGAAGTGAAATGCCGTTCCCGCTTTTCATAAGCAAGAAGTTACTACTCAATTCAATAGGCATACGCTTGTCAATGTACAGCCACTGTAAAGCACTTATTCCATTAGTTGTTTGAATTCCCTTCACAAACGACTCCTCATAATACAGCATACCGTTTGAAAAGTCACACCTGCTTGGAACTCTTCCCCTCATTGTGGGATACTCTCGATTAAAGTTTTCCGTTGTGCGCTCTTCAAGCTGCAATATTCTTGCATATTTCGATGATAGCGCATACTCTTTGCTGTTCTGACCAGTTAAGTAATATATAATGCCAATATTGTGAATTATGGAAAGAACAGCACTTTGCTCTTCACTTGTATAATCTTTAGAGCTTGGCGGATTAAATATGTCGTTTTTATCCTCACGACTATCATATTCATTTAAAGCCGCAGTATAGCACTCAATGGCCTTATCCCACTTACCCAACACGATATAGTTTTGCGCCATAATGGTCAACACAAGCGGCTTTAATTCATGACGGTTTACAATTTTACTTGCAATGGTAATTACCATTTTGGCAGCTTGCCATTTGTTTTTTGTCACTTCGCTTTCATCATCATAATCCCACGAGAAATACTCAAAATCCGTATCAAAAATATACTTCTGCAATAAAAAGATAATGTTTTCAATACTTTTTCCTTCACGTCATCCAGGCACTTGTCATATCTGTTCGCGATAATAGCCTGGCTCTTTTTCTTAAACTCGTCCAAATCATTGACCACAACACTACCGAAGAACTTCTCGCCATCTTTCAGCGTCGGCTCATAAATGATGACGGTTGCACCTTTTGCCTTGATGCGCTTCATGACACCCTGAATGGAGCTCTGGCGGAAGTTATCACTGTTGCTCTTCATGGTCAATCGGTATACACCAACAACAACTTCTTTTTCCTTGCTCTCATCCCAGCTGTCGTTTGCTTCATAAGCACCAGCAATTTCAAGCACACGATCAGCAATGAAGTCTTTTCTTGTTCTATTGCTCTCAACGATTGCTTCGATCAGATTTTCCGGCACATCGGCGTAGTTTGCTAGTAGCTGCTTGGTGTCTTTCGGCAGGCAGTAGCCGCCGGCCGATGTCAAGTCTTGGACAACATTTTTCACAAATAAAATTGAAAAAACGCCAAAAAAATAAGCCCTACAAGGCTTTCAATCGGTATCGAACCGATCTGAGCCTTGTAGGGCTTTACATTTTACTCTATATGCTTTTTATCTTAGACCGCCTGCAGCGGGGTGTTTTCCATCACTTTCTTAAATTCCTCTACTGTCATTCCAGCATCTTCCGCTGCTTCTTCAATCGTCACACGGCCTTTTCTTACCTGTTTAACCAGCATCCGCATCTCACCAATGTTGATGCCTTCTTCTCTACCTTCGGCCTTTACGCCCTGACTAAGGTTGCACATAACAAGCACCTCCCTTTCCAGTTCTTCGTTCATTGCAACGCCAAATTCTTCTTCAAGAATTTTCTTTTTCTCAGTAGCTGCTCTGGAAGAAGAGAGCAGCACATCCATAAATTTCACAATACCTGTATAGTTTTCCGTACCCGGTTCTCCAAGACAAATCGTTACAACACTCATCAAGTCGTAGTTTTCCGATTTTTCAACAGCGTTTCCAATCAACTGCTCTGGTCGGATAGAATAACGAATCAGAGTGTTTTGGAACTCCTTGGTTGGGTGTGTACAAACCCAGATAGAGTACACTTTTCGGATTTTCCCATACTCCGAGTTCGTGAATATCGGACCATGCTGTGCGGAGATCATCCTGCTGCAATAATAGATTGCTCGCTTTGTCAACGGGTATCCCGGATTAAAAGCCGTCTGCGCCTCCACATTAATAATAAGACGTATCACATCTTTCTGTGCAGTAGAACCCTCTGATGCTGGTGCGATTGCATCGAACCGAACATCATAATTGATGGTTCCCTCCGTCAGCGTAGAATCCTCATTATTGCTTCCGGTAATTACGCCAGCCGTTTTCTTGGGTCTGTTTGTATCATCAACATGAACGCCAACCGTGCCCACTTCCGGCGTTCCTTCGATATACTTCTCTGCAATTTCGTCTACGGAACAGGCACTGTACTCATTCACACAGTTCTTCATAATCTGTGCCAGAATCTGTTTGTTGGCAAGCAGCTTCTTGGCAGCCTTATCATAGCTCGAATCATATTCCGTCTGCGTTATCGCATGAGCAAGCTGATTTTCCATCGGCATTCACTTCCTTACAGCAGATTCAAGAGGAGAGTATACTTCCCCCATTGTGCTTTCATCTTACCATAAAACACTTTGCATATCAAGCTGGCAGATGTAAACTTTTCAGCATAGATTTGTCCATATTGCCCACTCTGGTTTAAATTCAAGTCAGCATAATTCAGCATAATATTCCAATATAGCAACATCTGTATTCAAGATTCTTCCCGCCTTGACTACCATTCCCGTTCATCTTTTTCAAGCGATATGATAACTGCGTTTTTCTCAGCTTCATACCTTCCCTTAAACTGATAGTCTTTCCCTGCAGCAAGACCATTTGCCTCTAATAACGCCTGGACGAACTGTACTCCATTGATCCTCATCCGGCACTGTCCGTCGGTCAGCAGCCTGTCCGGGACCTTAAAGGACATTGGATGTTCGGCAGCACATGGCGTAATTGCAATAGACTGCCGATCTTTCCTCTGCAAAATGCAAATATAGGCCGGACTTCCAAGAATACGGATAACATCTTTCCCCACATTCATTCTCCGACTTTCCGCCGGAATCGTCACCAGCAAATTCATAATTCGCTCAGAACTCATGTTGGCATTCCTCTCTCAGCAATCTCACCGCTCTGCTGTTCTATACTTTCAGACTGTTTTGCTAAATCCGGCAGTAATATATTTTCAGAGATTTCGCTTTCTTGGGACATCGACTCTTTTGAAAATGAATCTTCCTCCCGTACTGGCTCATCCAATACTGCTGACCCCTGATATCCAATAAAATCCTCAAACATGTTCATCTGATGATCTGCAATGTAGTCATTATAAGATTTTCCGATGCGATTCCTATAAGTATCCGGGAAGAATTTCATCTGTTTTTTCTTCATTTCGCCAGTAAGCGGGTCCGCATATTCCTGTGGCTTCGGTGTGAACATGATTGCTTCTTCCAGATCGAACAACATACAAAGGCCCTGATCTGAATTAGCCACTCGTCCAAGCACTTTATAACGGCATTCCCGATTCCAGTTCATGAGCCTGAAGATATTTTCTACAAATTCCAATGATGTAATATCCTTATTCACCCAGTTTTCGCCTTTCTGTCGTGCCCATTCAACAGACGCGCTGTCCTCTTCCGGGCACATAATCAACGCAAGCCGCTTCTTATTAGGGTGCAAAATCGGAAGGACATACTTGATTCCTTCAAAAAGCCGAATGCATGAACGTCATTGTCATCTCTCCAGTGCATCGCTGTTGAAAAGCCGTGATTGCTCTTTCGCAAAATCACGACCTGCAGAATCGGATGATAGAGCAGTTCCACATACTCGCAGTCGTCCAACCGGCTATGGCAGGCCTTGCTGAAACGGATTCCATTTTTAGAAATCGTCATAACCGGGCTACTCTGGTTGATAAAGCAAGTACCTGAAACCGTCATATATTCAGATTGAAGTGCCTTTCCCAGTGTTGCCCCAGCCCTCATCTCTGCTATATCGTTCAGTTTCATCACCTCTTCCGGCAGATAGGTGCTCAGGCAAAGGCTGCGGATACTTTCAGCATTGATGCCGCTCCAGTTCGGATGGATGCCCACAAAGCCTTTCAATGCTCCCTGCCGGATTACCACAATATCCTGCACCCCGCACTTTTTGCTGCTGGATGCCACAAGATGTGCAGCTCGTGCGATTTCTGGGGAAACAATCGCTTCGTGATGTTCCGGGACATAGGCAGAGCAGCGATTGCCGTTATTCTTCGTGACCTTATCATCACCATACATACTCTACTCAACAGCTGTTTTATGAAGTAGAAATCATCTGTTTTTCTCTATTTTTCATGACTCAACAAACCGTTATGATGTAGGTGTCATTAGCGGGTCAGATAGTGTACTCAACAGCAGTTTCAGACGTTAATGATAAACTCATGGATTTTTGTTGTTTTCTCCTGTTTTCCGCCATCTCCTCATAACTTCTGAAAAAGTTGTGCCAATTTTGTGCCACAGGGGTCAAAAGTTCAGCGTTTTGTATAAATATGTTGCATTTACAATTCATATAGCTGTGAAATACAACTAATTTCAGCACCCTATATAGTGTGCAAAACAGGTTCTTTTCGACGTTGCTACGTCGATACGGTTTGTTGAGTAGACATTGGTAGGAGCCGCTATTACAACAAAATCAGCATCGGCGTATGCGGCCTTCGCATCCAGTGTTGCGGTCAGATTCAATTCTTTTTCTGTGAGGTACTTCTCAATATAATCATCCTGAATCGGAGACTTGCGGTTGTTAATCAGATCAACCTTCTCTGGTACAATATCAACCGCAGTTACCTGATGATGCTGACTCAGCAAGGTTGCAATCGACAGACCAACGTAACCCCCTGATGTCAAGATAGGGACAAAAAAATTCTCAAAAAAAGCAAAAAAATAAGCCCCACAAGGCTTTTCTGACAATTCTTTGAATCATCAGGGCCTTGTAGGGCTATCCGTTATCTTATGCTATTTTATTTTCACACTGCCTGTAATGGGGTGTTCTCCATTGTTTCCTTAAACTGCTCAACTGTCATCTTTGCTTTTGCCGCAGCACGCTCCAGCGGTAAATCACCCTCTCGAACAAGCTGAACCAGCATCCGAATCTCGCCAATTCCGATGCCTTCGATTCTGCCTTCCTGACGGCCTTCTTCACGGCCTTCGGCTCTTACGCCTTGACTAAGATTGCACACTTCAAGCACCTCTCTTTCCAGTTCTTCGCTCATTGCAACGCCAAACTCTTCTTCCAGAATCTTCTTTTTCTCCGAACCTGATCTTGTGGAAGATAACAGCACTTCCATAAATTTCAGGATTCCCTTATGATTCTCCGTCCCTGGCTTGCCTAAACAAATCATTACGACACTCATCAAATCGTAGTTTTCGGTTTCTTCCTGCGCTTCTCCAATCAACTGTTCGGGTTTGATGGAGTACCGGGTAAGCGTATTTTCAAAACCATCTGACGGCTGAGTACAAATCCAGATGGAGTAGACCTTACGAATCTTCCCATATTCAGATTTTGTAAAAATCGGACCGTGCTGTGCAGAAATCATTCTGCTACAATAATAGATTGCCCGTTTCGTCAATGGGTATCCCGGCTTGAATTTTGTCTGTGCTTCCACATTGATAATCAGACGAATGACTTCTTCCTGTTCTGCACTGTCCGCAGATTTCGGTGCGATTGCGTCAAAGCGAACATCGTAGAACAATGTTCCCTCGGTCAGCGTAGAGTCCTCGTTGTTACTACCCTTGATTACATCTGTTGACTTTTTGGGTCTGTTCGTATCATCGACATGAACACCAACAGAGCCAACCTCCGGGGTTCCCTCGATGTATTTCTCAACAATATCATCTACGGTGCAATCGCTGTATTCATTCACACAGCCTTTCATGATCTGTGCCAGAATCTGTTTGTTTGCCAACAGCTTTTTCGCTGTTCTGTCATACCTCGAATCATACTCTGTCTGATCTATCGTGTGGGCAAGCTGATTTTCCACCGTGCCTTGTTTTTCCATCGGCATTCACTTCCTCGCAGTAGATTCAACAAGAGCGTAAACTCTCCTATCGTACTTCCATCTTACCATAATTCACCGCCCATATCAAGCAACCAACTGTAAACTTTCCTTGCACGGAGTTGTCCATATTATTGCATTCTTCGCCACTGTTATATCATAGGCAACTAATTATTTCAGAACCCACTAATGTGAGATTCACATTTCAGTCAGTACTCTCCCGTTTTCTATCTGCATCGCATCCGTTATCTTAAACGAAACAAGTCGCTGCTGTGGAAAAGCTCTTCCGATCAGCCGATAGGACATTTTCTTGTCCCACCCAGAATCCCCGTAAATCATGCGAACCAATGCCATACACTTGATTTCGCCGCTATTAGATTCGTCTGGTTTTCCCACACGATGCGCTCCTGATTCTTCTGCTCCACACGCCTGTACAGCTATCTGTTTCATTTTACGATTATACAGAAACCGATAGTGTGACGGCCATTCTAACGCTTCCAGCGTTTTTCTGAAGACCGTGATTCGTCCCTCTTCCTCGCAGAAACTCATGCCAAGTCCTGCCTGTTGCTCCGTTTTCTGTTCTGTTTTTTGCATATTGCTCACCTCCCACAAATGGACAGACCCTCCCCTTGTACAACCTGTCAATTAGTCCTTTCCAGCTTCAGGAGCAATCTTTCCTGTCAGAATCCCCATTGACACATACCCATCCATTTGCTTGACTTCAGATTCTTTCCGGTGTTCTTCCACAGGCACACCAAAAGTTCCCACAATATCATCCAGGTAAAATCCCTTTCGGCTGTTCACAGGTTTTGTTGACGCAGCATTATCCTGCGAATCGACTGCGTTCTTTTTTCTCTGTCCTTCATGAAAAATTTCTGGCACAAGCAGATCAAAAACATACAGAGTTTCACCCTCAAAGGTAATCCTGTACCCCAGCATTTTATATCGGCACTCGCTGTCCCATCCCATTTTCTGATAAACTAAAGTCGCAAATGGCTTGCAGGACATCTTCCGGCTTTTGCGCTTATCCGGTTTTGCCACGCACCAACGCAGAGCGTCCTTGTCATTTTCATCACACCCACGAACAACGATACGCTTCAAATCATTGTTGAACATGACATGAACGTAGACCACATCCTCCAGCCCTGTGATACAGGCTGTATTGAATGTGATACTATCTTTACGAATCACGATTGCCGGGTCACGCAGATGGGCAAACAATTCCTTTCGCACGACCTGGTAGCCATCATACGAAAAGGCACTTTCCAGTTCTTCCGCCCGTGCGTCTCTATCATCCTGCACAATCTGCTTCTCTGGCGGCATGATTGTTGTGTTTTCTTCATTCATCTATAATCAGTCCATCCTTCCATTATCTTCTCCGCTTCACGGAGCAACTCATTTAGACTTTCTGCCGTAAATATGTTCATTTCCTCTATCTCCGTCGCAGGACGAAATACATCCCAGTTTCCGGCATAATGCTCCTGCCGTAAGATACCCACCTGTGCTATACTTGTAATCGGCTGTCCAAATGTTCCAGCCCACTCTGGTGGAAAAATGTAAATCTTCTTTTTGACCGTTTCGCCCTCATCTTCTTCGGTGTTTTCCTTTGGAGGCAGAACGATTTCTTCCACCTTAATCATTTCAGGCTCATCAAATGCGAACAGCATCATTTTGTTATCGCCCTGCTCCAAAAACTGGCCACGGAACCGATAACGCAAATCCTCATCCCATTCCATAATGTCAAATAAAGTCTTTGCAAGTCCACGACAGCCCAAAGTGCTTGCACACCAACGTCCCTCTTTCAGTCTGCCCCAACGGATCGCGTTTGGATTATTCTTGTCACAGGGGCGAATGGCAATGCAGCGTTCAACAGAATTTAGCAGCAGCTCCACATATTCAACATTTTCAAACTTTTTCAAGCAAGCGGTGTTAAAGCGCAATCGTCCATTAGAAATCGTCATAGCCGGATTCTGCATAGTAGAAAAATACTGTACCCTGACTATTTCATAGCCCGTCAGATCAAGACGCTTTTTCACATCCGCAGTAACAGTGACATCCGGTTCTTTCATCACGCTTTCAGAGGCTTCCCTGTATTCTTCTGCCGAAAAACCTGTCCAATCCTTATCAAAAGGCACATATCCTCGCAAAATCCCATCTTCAACCACGCTCAACACGGGCAAGGGTCTGTTTTTCTTTGAATAATTGCGGGATGCCCGCAGATGATTGGCTGCATTAAAAACTTCTCTGGAAACAATGGCTTCATGGTGATTCTTCTGCCTGTACTGTGTCCGATCATTGTTGTTTTTCTTTGATTTATGCGTCAAAAAGTTCGGTGTAAAGGTCTTTCTTGCCAGTACATCACCACAATGGCGCTCATTTGCCAGAACACCTGCAAGTGTACCGGGATTCCACTCCACACGTCCCAACTTCGTCTTACGGCTATACTCCATCAAAAGAGTTGCAATCTCCGTAAGCGAATATCCATTCAGGTACAGGTAGTAAATCACCTTTACCGTCTGTGCTTCCTCCGGGTTAATTACAAGGTTGCCTTCCTCGTCTTTATCGTATCCAAGCAATGCAGGGGTCAGGAACAGGCCACGGCTGAACCGCCGATCAATCGACCAGTTCATAATGATAGATTTGGAATGCGATTCTTCCTCTGCCACAGATGCCAGAATCGTCAGAATCATGCGTCCATTGCTGTCCAGCGTATAGATATTATCTGCTTCAAATTTCACACCCACAGGCGGATTCAGATTTTTCAGAAGTTCAATCACAGAAAGGCAGTCAACGATATTTCGAGCAAAACGGGCAATGGATTTTGTAAGAACAAGGTCAATCTTGCCTGCCTTGCAGTCCTCAATCAACTGCTGCATCCCTTTTCGGTGTTCCAGAGATGTGCCGCTGATGCCCTCATCCGCATAGATTCCAACAAATACCCATCCCGGCTGTGCCTGAATATAATCCGTATAATAGTTTTTCTGAAGTTCATACGAAGAAGTCTGTTCATCATTATCCGTGGAAACACGGATATATGCTGCCACACGCCGAATCACAGAACTTGTTTCCAAATCCTCTATGATTTTGGCGGGAATGACTTCCAATTCCGATATATCTACGCCCTTATAGCGGTCTCTGATTTTTTGCTTACGGTCTACTGCTTCTACTTCACCGGTAATCATGTGCTTTTCCTCATTCTCCCGTATGGATGCTCCAATACCACTGTCGCATCTTCCGATAACTTCGGATACCGAGTTCTTTCTTCGTATTTTCTGCGGTTCTGCGGCTGATTCCTTCATCTTTCATCCGCATATAGATTTCTCTTGCTCTCATATCGCCATCAGAAAGCAACTTTTTTATCAGATATGCTGCCTTTTCTGTTTTTGACTCAAATTCCGGCACTTTCGGTTGTTCCGATGAAACGAATGTGCTCTTGCACTCCAACCATTGAAAACCCATCTCCGCTGTTATAGAAAACCGAATTTCTCCATCAGACGGAGCCAAACTGTTTTTTATCTGCCGAACAATACGAATATCTGTATCTTTCTGGTCACGCTCCACCTGCAAAACACTTCGCGCAGCAGCAACCACATCTATGCTGCCAAGGCTTCGGTACAAACCTTTCGTTCCCTCTTTCTTATTGAGATGACCAATCAGCACAATGGCACAATCATATACTGAAGCCCACATTCCGAGACGCTGCATCAGTTTTCTGGCTCTCCCTGCAATCTGGAGGTCAGAATCACTTCCTAAATACGCCTGAATCGGGTCTATAACTACAAGCCGTGGGCGAAATTCAATGATTGCCTGACGGATACGCTCATCATCCAGTGTTAGACCACTGTATGTTTCTTCATTGATAAAAGCTACTTTTCTACAATCTGCGCCACATCTTTCCAGTCTGGGTTTAATGGTATCTGATACTCCATCTTCCGAACACTGGTAGATAACCCTCTGCGGCGTCCCAACAGGCTTTCCATCCGGTGTTTTCCCACCCTTAGAAAGTTCCGCAATCAGATTCATCATCATGGTTGACTTTCCATCGCCGGGATCGCCTTGTAGCAATGTTATCTTTCCCACTGCAATGAATGGATACCACAACCAGTGAACAGAAGTTGCCTGCACATCACTATATAATGTAAGAATTCTTTTTTCTACCTTGTCTGCCATCGTCTTTCCTTCCTATTTGCAGTCTTTTCCTACCTCTATTATAAAGCATTCGTTGCGTTTTGACTGCTACCCATCAGGTAGCATGAGTTGCCTTTTGCTACCCAGTAGGTAGCAAAACAGCCTAAGACCACAGAGCAGCTAGCAGTGTGTCCCTTTGCGGTCTTAGAACCTTTGATATAGAGTTGCTCTGCCTACCATCATGCGAGATAATTGTACTGCCTTATGCGGGGAATCATAAGGAGAAAAGCACATGGCTACTGATTATAAAGCTTTGGGCAAGCGCATTTCAAATGCCCGAAAACAAGCTGGTATCACGCAAGAGGCCCTTGGAGAGCAGCTTAACATGACACGAAAACATATTAGCGTAATCGAATCCGCTATCAAACGCCCAAGTCTTGATGCACTGGTTGATATTGCCAATGCTCTTGACGTATCGACTGATGATTTGCTGGTAGATAGTTTGATGCACTCGACTTCAACCTCAAATTCCGAAATTCACCGTCTTCTCTTGGACTGCAATGAAATCGAACAGGAAATTCTCACTCGGATGGTAAGAGAGATGAAAGCCATACTGTACGGTTTGGGAATCTGATTTTGTAGCCCGCTGATCATATAACAAAAAAGCCCGCATAAGACACAGCTGCACTTCGGATTACACCGGGGTGCTGTCTGTGGCTTATGCGGTCAAAGTCATTCCTACGGAATGAAATGCCCGCCTGATCGAGAAGATTTACGAATCCTCTCAACCAGACGGGCATTCTTTTTGCTCACCTTGCTGTTTCTATGCAGTTATGCGCCATACTTTTCCAATGCTCTCCGAATCACATCCTCACAGTTAAACTCAACTTTCATCGTCTGATCGTCATACAGATAAACCATGCTGACAAAAGCATCTACACATTCCTTGGTCAGACCGCCTATGTATGTTTTTTGACTTGCCTGCTTTGTCAGGTTGCGGATTTCTTCATCCAGTTCATCGGCACACTCCTGTTCTTCCTTTTCTGTCCGTATGCTATCCTGCAATGCAGCCAGTTTTTCCGAAAGGGTCTTTTTCTTTTCTATGTACACATCTCGCCGTAGCACACCGTCTGCATACGATTCATATAGTTTGATTTGCTCTACCCGAATGGCTTCTGCTTGCTTTTCCAAGTCCTCAATGTCCACGCAGCGCACCGTGATAGACTGCTTTTCCTGCATTCCCTGATTTACCACATCCAGCGCATAGAATACTGTTTTTATCGCACGAGCCACTTTTGCATTCACCGAATATTCTCTGTAATAGCCGCCGTAGCATTTAGAGAACTTTCCGGCTGACCGTTTATAGCCGCAATAGAAAACCATTTCCCCATATTGCCTTTCGTGGCGAAGCTGCCGATTACAGTTTCCGCAGCAGATTTTTCCTTTTAACGCAAAATCATCATCCACCTTATATTGAATTGGAGTTACGTTACGGATTGCTTTCTGTGCCTGGTAGTATTCATCTTTTGTCACGATGGCCTCATGAGCGTTTTCTGCGATGATCCACTTATCCTCCGGGAGCGTCCGAACAGAGGTAGTATTCACATCAATTTTCTTTCTTCTCCCCATAACCAACGCACCAGTGTATTCATACCGTCTAAGGATTCTCCACACGATTGCCGCGTTCCATAACATTTCACTGTCCGGGGCAATAATAGGATTGCTGCCCATCAGCAGATTCTTTCGTTTCGCATACAATCCCGGCGTAGGAAGATTTAATTCGTTCATGCCGTAGGCGATCTGCGTTGTATTGCGGCCGGACAATGCTAATTCAAATACTTTTTTCACGCAGGGTGCTGCCTCCGGGTCAATCTCCCACCGCTGCCCACCTTTCTTGTTCCACACATATCCAAAAGGGACATTCGTGCAGGTGGCTTTCCCGTTCTTCCAGTTCGTTTCCAGAGCAGCCCGAATCTTTTTCGCAATATCCCGGCTATACATATTATTCACCAGATTGCTGACCGCCACTTCGATTCCCGGTGTTCCGTTGTTCAGTTTCATGCTGTCAAAGGAATTATTCACAGCAATAAACCGAACTCCCATCAACGGAAAAATCTGTTCAATGTAATCGCCAACACCGATATAGTCACGACCAAGGCGGGATAAATCCTTTACCATGATGACTTTTATATCGCCCTGCTTCAAATCCACGATCATTTTCTGAAAAGCCGGACGATTAAAATTTGTTCCAGTATAGCCATCATCTACATATTCTACAATCTCGCCAAACAAATCTTCCTGCTTCCCAATGTAATCGTGGAGCAGCATCCGTTGGTTCTCAATGCTGTTACTTTCATCCTTGCTGCCCTTTTTCAAATCTCCGTCTGCCAATGATAAGCGGAGATAGATTGCAATTTTATCATTCATTCTGAACCTCCGACATGATTGCAAGCACTTCCTTATAGGGGTCGCTACACTTAAATTCGACCTCCACAGAATTGTCCATTCCTACATAGATTCTCTTGATAAGTTCATGCACCAGTTCTTCATCAAATTCATTTTGATTCAGAATCCCGCGCATCCGCTCCATCTGCGCATCGCAGATTTTGATTCTCTTTTCCAGCTCCAATGCGCGTTGACGCTGCTTTTGCAGTTCATGTTCCAGCCGCTGCTTTTCTGCTATGTAGTGTTCCTTTAGCTGACTGTATTCATCTTCGTCCAGAATTTCAGCTTTATAGTCCTCATATAAGCGCAACCGCCGTTCTTCAGCTTCCTGAATCCGAAACAGGATAGAGTTTTCTTTCATCTTGATGGAACGGGCTGAATCCAGATTGCTGCCGCGCATCATGTCCTTTACCAGCTTTTCTTCTTCACACATGGTAGACACCAGATGATGAATCTGATCCATCGCCACCATCATCAGCATTTTCTCCGGCACCGCATGATAGGCACAGGGAGTCGTGTTCTTCTTTCTTTTGCAAATGAACACTCCATAGTGCGTTTCCTTCACCGTACCATGCACACGCCGTTCAAACGTCATGTTGCGTCTGCAGCAGCCACAGTAAACCATTCCCGATAGATGGTTATAACACTTCTCTCTGGTTGCTTTGGAACGAGCCATCGCCCTTTCCCGTTTTTCCTTATTCTGCTCCCGCCGTGCCTGCACTTTTTCAAAATCCGATTTCAGAATGATTGCTTCATGAGCGTTTTCAACAATATGCCATTCTTTCTTTTCCACTGGATGGAGACCAATCCCTTTGTATGATGCAGTTTGCGTTTTCCCAGATACCAGTTCTCCAATATAGGCACTGCTGTTTAAAATACGAAGAACCGTACTGGGGTGCCATTTATTATAGGTAGGGTCATCTCCCTCATGTAATTTGCGATTCAGCCGTTCGTTCGGCCTTGCTACTTCTAAAAATTCCAACCTGCGGGCAATTTCGTTTGTACTCACTCCTGCAAGATACCATTGATAGATCAGTTTGACCCACTTCGCATCCTCAGTCGCTTCAAGCTTATTTCCTTGTTGGTTCAACTGATAGCCATACGGTGTACACCACGATGTAGGGATTCCCTTCTCGCGGCGCATCTGGTAACTAAGGCTGATTTTCTTTGAAATGTCCTTCGCGTACAAGCTGTTTACCATGTTCTTGATGGGAACCGCAAGGCTATCCACATCCGACTGCCGGATGTTGTCAAAATCATCGTTGATGGCGATAAAACGAACATGGAGCATCGGGAAAATAGTTTCCAGATAGCTTCCCGTTTCGATATAGTCACGACCAAATCGAGATAAGTCCTTCACAACGATGCACTGAATTTTGCCTGTCCGTACATCCTGCATCATACGCTCAAATTCTGGTCGGTCAAAACGTGTTCCCGTAAAACCGTTGTCTGCATAGGTATCGGTCAGCGTCAGTTCCGGGTTTTCCCTGATATAATTATGAATTTGCAAAATCTGTGTGTGCAGGGAATCTTCTGTTTCATGCCCGCCGTTCTCAACCGACAGCCGCGCATACGCTGCCGTGCGCAGAAGTTCTTTTTCGTTTTGCTGTACGGCCTCCTGCACAGCAGCCTGTGGCATCATATTCTTTCTACTCTTTCTTGCCATTACAATCTTCCTCTCCGTTGTTCAGCCATTCTTCCGGGAAGAATCCCTTCCACTCACTTTCTTGTAGGATCACTTCTACCTGTTCAAAATCTACGATCCATACATGGTCAAGCCATTCTTTAAGATGTGTGCGCTCCAATTTTTCAGGAATTGAAATCGCTCGGAACTTCATCAACCAGGGATTCCCATGGCTAAATGCTTTTTCTATGTCATTAACAGCCAGCATTACTTTTTTAAAAGCTGCTTCCTGCTTCTGGACCGCCACCTGATACTGATGTTCATACTCCTCTACCTGTTCTAGTGAAATTGATTCCTGCTCGTATTCCCGATAAACCGCTGTTCGTTCATCGTCCTTAGCCATCAAGCGAGCAACGATCTCATTTGCCTTTTTTCTGTA
>OLSI01001047.1_pt1 | contig 20441 bp, 15 predicted proteins | sample 1672661 | NCBI WGS metagenome assembly OLSI01 (sample SAMEA3136711, study PRJEB25190) | human gut metagenome | biome: human gut; feature: human-associated habitat; material: faeces | place: Austria | collected 2013 | reverse complement strand
TAGAAATGAAACGAGGAAAGAAATACGTGGAAGCTGCTAAAGCAGTAGACCGCGCAACATTATATGATACCGCTGAGGCTATCAGCCTTGTAAAGAAATCCGCAGTTGCTAAATTTGACGAAACTATCGAAGTTCACATCCGTACAGGCTGCGATGGACGTCATGCAGATCAGCAGATCCGTGGTGCAGTAGTTCTGCCACACGGTACAGGTAAAACTGTTCGCGTTCTTGTATTCGCTAAGGATGCAAAAGCTGAGGAAGCTAAGGCTGCAGGTGCTGATTTCGTAGGCGCTGAGGACCTTATTCCGAAGATCCAGAATGAAGGATGGCTTGACTTCGACGTTGTTGTTGCAACTCCAGATATGATGGGTGTTGTTGGACGTCTTGGCCGTGTACTTGGACCGAAAGGTTTAATGCCTAACCCGAAGGCTGGTACAGTAACTATGGATGTTACAAAGGCTATCAATGATATCAAAGCTGGTAAGATTGAGTATCGTCTTGACAAATCAAACATTATCCATGTGCCGATCGGTAAAGCTTCCTTTACTGAGGAGCAGTTAAGCGACAACTTCCAGACGCTGATTGGAGCTATTGTAAAGGCTAGACCTAGCACACTGAAAGGACAGTATTTAAAGAGCGTTGTTATTGCTCCGACAATGGGTCCTGGAGTGAAGATCAACCCGATCAAATTAGCTTAATAGATGAGAATGAAGAGCACTCACCGCGAGGTGGGTGCTTTTTTTCATGTCATAATTTTGATATTTTATAGTGAGTTTTGGTATATGTTTTTTATCATATGAGATATCATATGGGAAAATCGGGTCAATATAAAGACCAGGAGGAGTGTGCAGGGATGAAATATGGATATTTTGATGATAAGAAACGAGAATATGTGATTACCAGACCAGATACACCAGCGCCTTGGGTAAACTATCTGGGAGATCCTGAGTATGGTGCCATTGTGTCCAATAATGCAGGCGGATACAGCTTTGTAAAGTCTGGGGCTAACGGAAGAATTTTACGTTATGTTTTTAATCAGTTTGACGAGCCGGGAAGATATATTTATCTGAGGGACAATGAAACGAAAGATTTTTGGTCAGCGTCATGGCAGCCTGTAGGAAAGGATCTTGAAAAATATAAAAGTGAATGTCACCACGGTACTGCTTATACCAGGATGATGGCAGATTACAGCGGTATTCATTCTGAGGTTAGGTATTATGTACCCCTGGGACAGTCTTATGAGGTGTGGAGCCTTTGTGTGGAGAACTGTTCTGATAAGGAAAGAGAAATTAATGTAACCGGATATGCGGAATTTACCAACAACAGCAACTATGAGCAGGATCAGGTAAATCTGCAGTATTCCCAGTATATTACCAAAACTGTTTTCAGAGGAAACCGTGTACGCCAGATGATCCATGCAAATCTGGATCGTCTTGATGAAGGGGAAAAGGTAGATAACAAAGATGTGACAAATCGGTTCCTGGGTCTGGCCGGCGTGCCAGTGGATTCCTGGTGCGGTGAAAAAGAAGCATTTCTGGGGAGATATCACGGTTATGGAAACCCGGTAGGAGTAATTGACGGCAAGCTTAATTGTGAGGGAAATTATAATGAAAACAGCTGTGGTGCATTGACAGCAGTGTTAAAGCTTGCCCCGGGAGAAAAGAAAGAGATGGCTTTTCTTGTAGGTATGAAAAAGAATGACGAGGCAGAAGCGATTGTTGCGCGTTATGACCAAAATTGCCAGCAGGTTTGCGAAAGGGAACTGGAAGAACTGATCAGTTACTGGCATGGACAGCTTTCACATTTTCAGATAAAAACTCCAAGTAATGAATTTAATACCATGATCAACACATGGAACGCTTACAACTGTTTTATGACTTTTATCTGGTCCAGAGCAGCATCCTTTACTTACTGCGGTCTGCGCAATGGATATGGATACCGCGACACTGTGCAGGATATTCAGGGCGTGATCCATCTGGCACCTGAAATGGCAGCGGATAAGATCCGTTTCATGTTGTCTGCCCAGGTAGATAATGGTGGTGGTCTGCCTCTTGTTAAATTCACCCACAATCCAGGACATGAGGATACGCCGGACGATGCTTCTTATGTACAGGAAACAGGGCATCCGGCATATCGTGCTGACGATGCTCTATGGCTTTTTCCAACTGTATATAAGTATGTGTCAGAGACAGGAAATGTAGATTTTATTGATGAGGTAATCCCATTTGCCAATAAAGATGAAGGAACAGTATATGAGCATCTGAAACGTGCGATCCAGTTCTCGATGGAACATCTTGGAAAACATGGAATGCCGGCGGGACTTTATGCAGATTGGAACGACTGCCTGAGGCTTGGAAAAGATGGAGAATCTACTTTTGTAGCTTTGCAGTTTTATTATGCAATGACCATTTTGAAGGAGTTTGCGGCTTACGAAAAAGATGAAGAATATATCTCATATCTGGAAAAAAGCCAGGAAAAGCTTGGGGAACTGATTGAAAAGCTTTGCTGGAATGAAGACCGGTTTATCCGCGGTTTTACAGAAGCAGGAGAAATAATCGGACAGCGTACAGATCCGGAAGCAAATATGTGGCTGAATCCCCAAAGCTGGGCTGTGATCAGTGGGCTTGCAACAAAGGAGCAGTCAGAACTGGCACTTGAGCAGGTTTATGAAAGACTGAATACAGAGTATGGTGCTATTCTCATGGATCCCCCATACCACGCACATGCTTTTGACGGTGCACTGGCTGTAATTTATAATGCAGGAACAAAAGAAAATGCAGGGATTTTTTCTCAGTCACAGGGATGGATCATTCTGGCAGAAGCATTAATGGGACATGGAGAAAGAGCATTTGGCTACTTTATGGAAAATGCTCCGGCTGCACAGAATGATAAGGCGGAGATCCGCAGACTTGAGCCATATTGCTATGGTCAGTTTACAGAGGGGAAAGCAAGTCCGAATTTTGGCCGTTCTCATGTACACTGGCTTACTGGAACTGCGTCTACTGTTATGGTAGGATGTGTGGAAGGTATTCTTGGAATGCGTCCTGATTTCTATGGTCTTCGTATCGCACCGTCCATACCGAAGGAATGGGATGGATTTGAAGTCGAAAAAGATTTCCGCGGCTGTCACCTGCACATTAAAGTGCAAAATCCGGGACATGCAGAGAGTGGATTTAAGAAACTTACTGTAAACGGTGAAGAGTTAAAAGATAATTATATCCCACAGGATAAGCTGACTGCTGAAACTGAGGTTGAATTGTATCTGTCATAAAAATTTAGTAGGCCTGGTGGGTGGACGCAGGCAGAAAGCGAGAAACATTGATGAAACATATAGAATTTCAGGATAAAAACGGAAGCTTTATTATACATGATCCGGAAAATTATAGCGGTCTGTATCTGCCTCTGGCGGGAGAAAAAGGACTGAAATCCAGTATCACCCCTAATCTGGGAGGTGACAGCAAAACAGATCAGAATCATTTCCTTCTTGAGCCTGTAAGTATTGAAAACCTGCATAATAACCGAAATACCAGAAATTTCTGGTGTCAGGTATATAAAAACACAGAAGCAGGTGATACTGCTCTGTCTGGAGCAGATCCGAAGCTTCTTGGCTGTTGGTCTGTCTGTGGAAATTCTGCAGAACAGGAATTTCAGAAATTTACAGATAAGCAGGACGAAAGCACACTGGAAGCTGGTTTTATGTGGCAGAAGATTTCCCGAAAATCACAAAAATATGGTCTTCAGGCAGAAGTAACATCTTTTGTTACAATTTCTGGGGACATGGAAGTAGAATATGTGGAAATCACAAATATTTCCGAAAAAAAAGTGGAAATTGTGCCAACAGGTGCAATTCCAGTATATGGAAGAAGTGCAGATAATCTTCGAGATCACCGCCATGTTACCTCCCTTCTCCACCGAATTCGGACCACCGATTATGGTGTGGAAGTAACCCCGGTTTTGTCCTTTGACGAGCGGGGACATCAGAAAAATAATACTACATATTTTGTATACGGTTCAGATGAAAACGGAGAGAAGCCGGAGTCATTTTATCCTACGGTGGAGGAGTTTATAGGAGAAGGCGGAACCTTTCTGAATCCAGAGGCAGTAAGAATTAATAAGCCCGGAAAACCCTCTGGAACAGAACTTCAGGGAAAAGAGGCTGTTGGAGGCATCCGATTCAGCCGGAAAACACTGAAACCAAGGGAAACAGCTGGTTATATTTTACTATGTGGGATTGCAGATGCCGGTGAGCAGCAGTTCCCAAGAAAGGAGAATACAGATAAAAAGGCAATAGATCCGGCAAAAGCTTCTAAATGGATAGAGTCGTTGACTTCTGGCTGCAGGACCCGCTCCCAGGTACGGAATATGCTGGAAGAAGTAAAAGAACACTGGATTCGGAAGGTTAATGTAGCGTTTGAAACTGGAAGCGAAGATGCGGATAATTATCTGAAATGGATCTGTTTCCAGCCAATCCTCAGAAGAATTTATGGATGTTCTTTTCTCCCCTATCATGATTATGGAAAAGGGGGACGCGGCTGGCGCGATTTATGGCAGGATTGCCTTGCCTTGTTGATCATGGAGCCATCTGAGGTAAGACAGATGATCATTGATAATTATGGAGGTGTTCGTATTGATGGAACAAATGCCACAATTATAGGAAGTGGTCAGGGAGAATTTATTGCAGACAGGAATAATATTACCCGTGTATGGATGGATCATAGCTTTTGGCCGTTTGTAACTACGAAGCTTTATTTGGATCAGACCGGGGATCTTGATGTTTTATTTGAGAAGATTCCATATTTTAAGGATCTTCAGTCAAAACGCGGAACAGCTCATGATGAAGAATGGAACAGCAGTTATGGTAATTTACAGAAAACAGATGCTAATGAAATATATCATGGAACTGTTCTGGAACATATTCTTCTTCAAAATCTGTGCGCATTTTTTGATGTGGGAGATCATAATGAAATGTGTCTGCATGGAGCAGACTGGAATGATGCCTTAGACATGGCCTGGGAAAAAGGTGAGAGTGTGGCCTTTACCTGTGCTTATGCCGGAAATTTGAAGGATATCGCTTATGTGCTTAGAGAAATAGAGAGTGTTCAGGGAATTAACAGGATTGAGCTTGCAGAAGAAATGGAATGTCTGTTTGCCTGTGGAAAACAGTTATATGAAAACCCTGAGAAAAAACAGAAGGTTTTGAAGCAATATACTGATTTGAGTGCCCATAATCTCAGTGGAAATAAAGTAGTGCTTTCTCTGAAAATGGTATGCAGCAATCTGGAAGAAAAAGCAGACTGGCTCGTGGAAAATATTCGGAAAAATGAATGGATCCAGGATGGGGATAAAGGCTGGTTTAATGGATATTATGATAATCATGGAAGAAAAGTAGAATATAGCGCGGTTTCAGATGAAACCGACAATAAAGCTGGTGCAGAGTGTAACACCCGAATGATGCTTACCGGACAGGTATTTGCTGTCATGAGTGGTACCGCTACAGAGGAACAGATACAGGCAATCTGCAGGAGTGCAGATGCATATCTGTATGACAGGAAAGCCGGCGGCTACCGCCTGAATACAGATTTCAAAGAGGAAAAATTTGACCTGGGAAGAATGTTTGGATTTGCATATGGAGAAAAGGAAAATGGTGCCGTCTTTTCCCATATGGCAGTTATGTATGCCAATGCATTGTACAAAACCGGTCACGCCAAAGAAGGATACAAAGTTCTTCAGACTCTGCTTGATACTGCAATGGATTTTGAACGCAGCAAAATGTACCCGGGAATCCCGGAATATTTCGATAATCAGGGAAGAGGCTTATACGCATATCTGACCGGAGCTGCAAGCTGGTATATGCTGACCATGATAACAGAAGTTTTTGGAGTAAAAGGCCAGCTGGGCGATATGGTGATAGCACCTGCACTTATGCCTGAGCAGTACGATCAGGAAGGAAAAGCTTCCTTGAAAATAGAATTTGCCGGAAGGAAATTTTCCATTCATATTTTTAACAGGGAGAAAAAAGAATGGAATAAAGTGCAGATAAAAGAAGCCTTTTGTGATGGTACTTTGCTGTCGGCAGAAGGCGGCAGGCAGGCTCGCCTGAAGCGCTCTGAAATAGAAAAACTGACTTTGGAAAAAGTACATGAAATTAATATTATTTTGAACTAATCTGGATAAAGAATTAGAAAAATGACCAGATATTCAGGAATAACAATGCATAAATAAAGGTTATTCCTGAATATCCGGTCTTTTTATGTAAGGCGGAGAATTATGCATTGCAGGAGCCTTACGTGCTAGAGCCTGTTTGAAAAATCATTCCCGCAATCTGCACGCCCCACTTTGCGGTATATTTTGCCCGAATTCAGTTGCCGTAGCCCGCTACGGCGCCTTCATCCGGACAAAATCTTCCACAAATTGTAACGCACATCATGCAGAAAGCTTTTTTCAAACACGCTCTAGGTCAGCTTACCACATGGATTTATAATACCTATCCCTGTATTTTTTTGGAGTCAGACCAGTGAAATTTTCGAATACCTGAATAAAGTGACTCTGGGAAGAGAAGGATAGGTAATTGGCGATGTCAACTACTGCTTTGTCCGAGTAGCGAAGAAGATGTGTGGCTTTTTCTATTTTTTTCTCCCTTATGTAGTCACTGATGGAAATTCCAAGATTTTGTTTGAATACCCTGGATAGATAATTCTGGGAAAGACCGGTGTGGCAGGCAAGGTCTTCTATGGTGATACGGTCCTTTATATGAGCATAGATGTAATCAATGCACTGCATAACTGGCTTGGAAAGTACGGATAATTTTTTTTGCAGGATCATTTTTCCGGTAAAATCCTTTGCCATAGTGTGGTGAAGGTCTGCAATCTGTCGCAGGGAAGTGCAGGAATCCATTTTTAAAATGTAAAAGTCACTAAGCCGGTAGGCCTGCTCTGCCTCCATCCCTCCGTCAATGCAATATCTGGTAAGCATCGCAGCTGTAACCACAAAGTGGTATTTCAGATTCGTGACAGGGTTTCTGGAAAGGACTCCGGTTCCCTCCAGATTCGTAAAAGAATCTGCATTACAGTTCTGTATGACAGTTTCCATATCTCCGGTTTTTACTGCCGTATAAAAGGAATATTCAACAGAAGGCGGCCTGTGCTTGGATTCAGTTTCGTTTTCTTCAAATTCTGTGTTGTACCAGTCTTTTGATATTGCCATGTAATCCCCTCCAAAACAAAAATGTGTCATTTTTTATATTATGACATGAATCTGATATTTTGTTAAGAGAAATAATATAATGTCAAAAATAAAAATGGTATATTTATTGCACCAAAGAGATACAGCATTAAGAAAATGCTCAAAAAAGGAGGATCTTTTATATGAAGAAGAGAGCAGTATCTATGTTACTTACAGCTGTTATGGCAGTTACCGGTATGGCTGCAACAGCAACCGTAGCACATGCAGAAGGAGAAGAGGGAAAGGTTATTAACATCTATTCCTGGAACGATGAGTTCCGTACACGTCTGGAGGCTATTTATCCAGAAGTTGAGTCCACTTCCAGCGATGGAACTGTTACAACCTTAAAAGACGGAACTGAGATCCATTGGATCATCAACCCAAACCAGGATGGTGTTTACCAGCAGAAGCTTGATGAGGCGCTTCTGAATCAGGCTGATGCATCTGATGATGATAAAGTAGATATTTTCTTAACTGAGACCGATTATGTTTTCAAATATACAGACAAAGATGCAGATGTAGCAATGCCGCTTACAGATCTTGGAATTGACCCGGATACAGATCTTGCAGATCAGTACGATTTCACAAGAACAACTGCTTCTGACTCTGACGGAGTACAGAGAGGTTCTACATGGCAGTGCTGCCCAGGAACCCTGGTATACCGTCGTGATATTGCAAAAGAAGTTTTTGGAACAGATGATCCGGCAGAAGTAGGCGAGAAAGTAAAAGACTGGGATACAATGAAAGAGACTGCTGCTCAACTGAAGGAGAAAGGTTACTACACATTTTCTTCTTATGCAGACACCTTCCGTTTATATGGAAACAGCATCGCACAGTCCTGGGTACAGCCTGGTGAGACAACCATTACAGTTGACCAGAAGATTATGGATTGGGTAAATGATTCAAAAGAGTGGCTGGATGCAGGTTTCCTTAACCCTACTGTAAAAGGACAGTGGAACGATGACTGGAACAAAGCTATGGGCTCCCAGTCAAAAGTATTTGCATTCCTGTTTCCGGCATGGGGAATCGACTTTACATTAAGTCCAAACTGGGATGGCGATGCAGGCTCATGGGCAGTTACAAATCCTCCGCAGGAATACAATTGGGGCGGTTCTTACATTCATGCAGCAACAGGTACTGATAATCCAGAGCATGCAAAAGACATTATCCTTGCTATGACTGCAGACAAAGACAACCTGTTAAAGATTTCTAAGGATTATTCAGACTTCACAAATACAAAGAGTGGTATGGCAGAGGCTGCTACAGATGATGCAAACTTCTCTTCTGAGTTCCTTGGCGGACAGAACCCATTTGCATATTTTGCACCTGTTGCAGAGAACATTAAGATTGCACCGCTTTCTGCATATGATCAGGGATGTGTAGAGCTTATCCAGAACTCCTTCAGTGATTATTTCCAGGGAAATGTTGACTTTGATAAAGCAAAGGCAAACTTTGAGACTGCTATTAAAGAGCGTTATCCTGAGATCTCTGAGGTTAAATGGCCGGAATAATGTAGATAGTTCTGAGGATTTTGTTTGCAAAAACATCTTGCAGAATACTATTAAAAAAATAATGTCCATGTGACATTTGAAAATTGGTATAAGGAACGTGGAGAGGATCCTGTAACATAGGATTCTCTCCTGTTCTGTAAGATGTGTGTAAAGGAGAACTGTTATGAAGAAAAACAAGAAAAGCATTAATTATGGAAAATGGGGCTACCTGTTTATCCTTCCTTTTTTTATAATCTATTTGATTTTTTCTTTGATTCCATTGGTTGATACGGTCCGTTACAGCTTTTTTGAATATTTCCGTTCTGGAATTAAAGAAATCGGACCCAATTTTATTGGAATGGCAAATTACATCAGTCTGCTGAAATCCGATATGTTTAAATATGGAGCAAACACATTGATTCTGTGGCTGATCGGATTTGTGCCGCAGATTGTGGTTGCGTTAGTTCTGGCAGCCTGGTTTACAGATGCCCGTTTGAAAATAAGAGGAAAACAGTTTTTTAAAGTGGTAATATATCTGCCGAACCTGATTATGGCATCTGCATTTGCACTTTTATTTTTTACTATGTTTTCTACAAACGGACCAATAAATTCTATTCTGATGTCTCTTGGATGGATTAAAGACCCTATTGATTTTATGGGATCTGTAGTTGGAACAAGATCATTAATTGGCTTTATGAACTTCCTTATGTGGTTTGGAAATACAACGATTATGCTGATGGCGGCTGTTATGGGTATCAGTATGGATATTTTTGAGGCTTCTGACCTGGATGGCTGCAATAGTATTCAACGTTTCTATTATATTACATTGCCGCTGATCAGACCGATTCTTGCATATACATTGATCACATCTATAATTGGTGGTCTTCAGATGTTTGATGTACCACAGATCCTGACAAATGGACAGGGTAATCCAGATAGAACGTCTATGACGCTGATCATGTTCCTGAACAGTCATCTGAAGAGTAAGAACTATGGTATGGCTGGTGCATTATCTGTTTACCTGTTTATTATCAGTGGTATTTTATGCTTCATCGTATATCGCATGACCAATGATAATGATCCGGATGGTTCCAAAAAGGCTGCAAAAAAACGTGCTAAGGAAGAAAGGAGAAGATTAAGAAGATGAAGAAGAAAGCAGGAAGCCAATTCAGAACAGTTTTCGCACATATCGTACTGATTCTTCTGTCTTTTATGTGCCTGTTCTTCTTTTACGTATTGATAATTAATGCAACCAGATCTCATGGGGATCTGCAGAAAGGTTTCTCAGCACTTCCAGGAAAATATTTCCTTGAGAATCTGAAAAACGTGGCAAACGACGGAAGCTTTCCAATGTTTCGGGGAATTTTGAACAGTGTGATCGTATCTTCCTGTAGTGCCGCACTTTGTACATATTTTTCATCCCTTACGGCATATGGTCTTTATGCTTATGAGTTTAAGGCAAGAAAGGTTGCTTTTACATTTATCATGGCAATTCTTGTAATGCCAACGCAGGTTACTGCAATGGGATTCCTTCGTCTGGTTACGAAGATGGGATTATATGATTCCCTTCTGCCGCTGATCATTCCCTCCATTGCATCTCCAGCTGTATTTTATTTTATGTACAGTTATCTGCAGTCGTCTCTGCCGCTTTCTCTTGTGGAGGCTGCCAGAATCGATGGTTCCGGAGAATTCCATACCTTTAATCGCATTGTGATTCCAATTATGAAGCCTGCAATTGCAGTTCAGGCGATTTTTACATTTGTTGGTTCCTGGAACAACTACTTTGTACCGGCCCTGATCATCCAGTCCAAGAGTAAAATGACGGTGCCGATTCTGATCGCTACTCTTCGTGGTGCTGATTATATGAATTTTGATATGGGTAAAATTTACATGATGATCACAGTTGCGATCGTGCCGATCATTGTTGTGTACCTGCTTCTTTCCAAGTATATTATTGCAGGTGTTACCCTTGGTGGTGTCAAAGAGTAATGGCGTTTACACAGTTTAAGCACAGTGGGACTTTGAATCCGGAAATATCTGTCTGCGAGAAAAAGCATAGCTCTTTTGCAGAAAAAGCGGCAGAGGAAGGCATTGTTCTATTGAAAAATGAAAATATTCTTCCCATTTCATTATCTGCATCGGTTGCCCTTCTGGGCATCGGTGCGGATAAAACTGTAAAAGGGGGGATTGGTTCCGGAGATGTAAATAACAGGCAGAATATTACCATTTACGAAGGAATGGAAGAATCCGGAATTCGGATCACCAGCAGGGACTGGCTGGATGATTATGAACATCGCTATCAGAAAGCGAGACTTATATGGAAAGAGAAAATTCTTGAAGAAGCAAAGCATGTAAATAATCCTTTTGATGCCTATGCATCCAATCCATTTATCATGCCGGAGGGGCGTCCTGTTTCTGAAATGGATATCCAGGAAGCTGAAATTGTTGTTTATGTAATCAGCCGTATTTCTGGTGAAGGAAAAGATCGTCGTCTTGAAAAAGGTGACTATTATCTTAGTGAACGAGAAGAGAAAGATATTCTTTTTCTAAACAGCAGAAGTGTGCCTATTGTTCTGCTTATAAATGCCGGTGGTCCTGTGGAGCTTACAGATATTCTGGAAAAAGCGCAGTGGATAAAAGGTATCCTCAATATTTCCCAGCTTGGACAGGAGGGGGGACGTGCGGTTGCAAGGATCCTTCTTGGAGAAGCTGTTCCAAGCGGAAAGCTTACAACAACCTGGGCAAAAAAATATGCGGATGTGCCATTTGCAGAGAATTTTAGTTATCTGAATGGAAATCTGGAATTGGAAGAATATAAAGAAGGAATTTATGTGGGCTATCGGTATTTCGATAGTTTTGGTGTAAAGCCACTTTTTCCTTTTGGCTTCGGTCTTTCTTATACAGATTTTAAGATTCAGTTTTGCAGTATTGAAATTGACAAGGATAAGATTGCAGTAAATGTATCTGTAGAGAATATTGGAAATACTTTTGCAGGAAGAGAAGTTGTACAGGTGTATGTATCACTTCCCCGGGGCAGGATAGAGAAAGAATACCATCGCCTGGTTGGATATGCAAAGACAAATGTATTAAAGCCGGGAGAAAAACAGGAGTTAAAGATCCTGTTTGATGGAAAAACTATTGCAAGCTTTTTTGAGGATGCAAATGCCTGGATCGTGGAAACAGGAAAGTATGGTCTCTGGATTGGAAATAATTCAGCCAATCTGAAGCTGGAGGCTTTTATAAATGTGAACCAGGATGTAGTTCTGGAGCAGACGCAGAAACTGGAAGCATTGGTTGAATTATCTGAAAAACTGGAAGCTTCAAAGAATGTAAAGGCTGCAGAAAAGCAGCTGGAGAAAAGTAGAAATGCTGATTTTCCCACCATACAGTTTGAAGCATTGCAGAGAAAACAAAAGGCTGGAAATGTTGACCGAGAGTCTCTGGTCATGGGAAACTCGCTGGAAATTCTGGCAGAAGAGCTGCCTGTAGAAGAATTGATCCCACTTTTATACGGAAATACTGGTGGTATTAGCAGCAATCTTGGAGCAGCAGGGATTAAAGTGCCTGGTTCAGCTGGCGAAACTTCAGAAGCTCTTTATGAAAAATATGGAGTTCCGGTATTGATCATGGCAGACGGACCAGCTGGTATCAGACTGCAAAGAAGTTATGAGGTAAATCGCGAGAATGATTCTGTTTATGGAATCGGTGTTCTTGGTTCTTTGGAAAATGGATTTCTGGTAACAGAAAAGCCTCACCAAAATGCAGATACGTATTATCAGTACTGTACTGCTTTTCCGGTTGGTACAGCTTTGGCGCAGTCCTGGAATCGGCAGCTGTTGAAAGAGTTTGGAGAAATGATAGCTGAGGAAATGGAGAAATTTGGCGTCAATCTCTGGTTGGCACCGGGAATGAATATTCACAGAAATCCCCTGTGCGGACGAAACTTTGAATACTATTCAGAGGACCCGCTGCTTGCAGGAAGTCTGGCCGCAGCAGTTACCAAAGGGGTTCAGAGTAAAGCAGGATGCGGGGTAACGATTAAGCATTTTGCATGCAATAATCAGGAAGATAATCGTATGGGAGTAGATGTTCATCTTTCTGAAAGGGCTCTTCGTGAGATTTATTGTCGTGGATTTGAGATTGCCATAAAGGAGAGTAAACCTGTGGCAATTATGTCCTCCTATAATCTGGTAAATGGGGTACATGCCGCAAACAGCAAGGATCTGTGTACCAGAATTGTGCGTGATGAGTGGGGATTTGAGGGCGTGATCATGTCGGACTGGAATACTACGGAACCCAAGGACGGAAGTATTCCATGGAAGTGCACAGCTGCCGGAAATGATATTATCATGCCGGGAAGTGAGAATGATCATAAAAGTATTCTGGATGGTTACAGAAGCGGGGAGCTTTCAGAAGAAGAAATTCGTATTTGTGCCAGAAGGGTCTTGAAACTAATTGATAAACTGCGAAGCAGTTATTTGGTTATGAGCGAGTAGTGAAGCGGATTGCGAATATTCGCTTGACTAAAAGGACTGAGCAAGGTATGCGTATGTGTACTTTGCTCTTATTTTTTTCATTTTTATAGAAATTATAAAGAGAGATGTGGTAGTATGGAAAATACCAGCGATACAAAAAGAAAATCTGGGATGGAGCTTGAGGTGAAAGATGGTGCTTTGCTGTGGCAGAGTATAGAAATAGACGAAAGCAAGAAGAGCGTATAAAAGCAGTGGAAAATGGAAGGAGAGTCTAAATGGATGAGCGAAGCAAACGGGCGCAGATGGAGCGGAAGAGGAGAATTCGTAGAAAGAAACAGAGACGTCGGGGTTTGATTAGTGCGCTGGTGGAAGTTTTGATTCTGGCAGTGTTGGCTTTTGCGTTTTGTTGGAACAGAGGACTGGAAACGAAAATTTCAGGCTTTTTCGGACGATTCGACAGACCGCCTGTGAAGGAACTGGATGTGACGGGAGTAAATAGTTCTAATATAGTTCTAATGGATGTGAAGAGTGGAATAGTTATTGGTGACTTGAATGGAAAAGAGCAGATTTATCCGGCGTCCATGACGAAGATCATGACTGCAATTGTGGCGCTGGAAGCATTTTCAGATCTGGATCATGAGATTACTTTAAGTGAGAATATTTTTTATGCTCTGGACGGACAGGATGCCACACAGGCAGGCTTTCAGCCAGGGGAGAGCGTGAGAGTGCGTGATCTGGTCTACGGTGTAATGCTGCCTTCCGGAGCAGAATGTTGTCTGGCTTTGGCAGATGAAGTGTCCGGTTCAGAAGAAGCTTTTGTGGAAAAGATGAATAAGAAGGCCAAGTCCATTGGGATGAAGGATACCCATTTTATGGATTGTACGGGATTACATGATCCAGAGCATTATAGTACAGCATATGATATTGCGCTGCTGCTTAAGTATGCGTTACATAATGATACTTTCCGTGAAGTGGCAGAAAGCCATTTCCATTCTACGCCAGCTACCAATGTACATCCGGATGGAATTACCTATTACAGTACCATGTTTAAAAATATGTCGGATACATCGGTTACCGGTGGCGAGATTCTGGGTGGAAAGACAGGATATACTTCTGAGGCAGGGCATTGTCTGGCAAGCTTTGCACAGATTTATGACAGGGAGTACATTCTTGTAACCGCAGGCGCCGCGGAGGACGCTACGGGAGTGCCGCACATTCTGGACGCGAAAACAATTTATAACCGACTGGGCGAAGCGGTGGCACAGAAATAAGAAATGACAAATCCAGTGAGGAAGTGAATGCTCTTTTTCTATGCTGTGTTTCGAGTCAGGCTGGTGTTATTTCGCCATTTGCAGGATTGCCACAATATCTTCTTTCGTCAACGGCTGGAAGAAGCCAATGTGTCCGTTTCTGCCGAAAACGCATTTCTCAGCCATTTCCTCGATTTGGGCATCGGTTGGATAAATGCCAAGTTCAGTGAGGGTGGTTGGCATGTCTATAGAGTGGCACCAGGTCTCCCAGGCAGTGATGGATGCGAGAACAGTATCCGTAATATCAGAATCGCTGGTCTGGGAAGCATCAATTCCGAAAACCTTCTCACCAAACTGTGCAAACCTTCCCGGATTTGTCTTATACACATATCTCGCCCAGCTTCCCCAGACAGCTGCAAGTCCGGCTCCGTGAGCTACATCAAACATACCGCCGAGTTCATGCTCAATCTTATGTGTGGCGAAATCAGATACCCTTCCGGCACCGGTCAGACCGTTATGGGAAAGGCTTCCGGCCCACATGAGAGTAGCCCGGGCGTCATAGTTCTCAGGGTCTTTTACAGCAACCTGGGCGGCATCACGAACGGAAATCATCAGTCCCTCTGCAATCCGGTCAGTAAGGCTGGTATCTGTGTCTGTAGGGGTAAAATAACGCTCCATAGTGTGCATCATAATATCAGCTGCGCCGCTGGCTGTCTGATACGCCGGAAGGCTGTAAGTCAGCTCAGGATTCATAATAGCAAATCTGGGGCGTGAGCAGTCGTGCCCATAGGAACGTTTCATCATACCGTCTTCAATGGTGAGAACCATGGAGGAAGACATCTCAGAACCGGCAGCTGCAATTGTAAGGATAACACCGATTGGCAGATTTTTATCTGTTTTTACACGACCGTAAAGCAGATCTTCTATTTCAAAATCATTGGCGATTCCGTAACCGATTCCCTTTGCTGTATCAATTACGCTGCCGCCTCCAATTGGCAGAAGGAAGTCAACACCTTCCGACCGTCCAATGCGGATCCCTTCTTTTACCAGGGAAAGGCGAGGATTGGGAACCACGCCACTAAAGTCTATATAGGAAAGTCCGGCTCCATTCAGGCTCCGATGTACACGTTCCAATAGTCCTGATGATTCAACATGTCCTCCTTTTTTTCCATAAATGATCATAACTTTATGCCCATCAAATGCGGCAACCTGTTTGCCAGCCTCGTTTTCCCGGTCTGCACCGAAAAGAACTCTGGTAGGAGTGTAAAAATCAAAATTTATCATGGGAAATGCCTCCGTAAAATATGAAAATAAATTTGCGCTTCTTTGCAAAAAGTGTTCTGTGAGCGGTCTTATGCATCTGACATCATTATATATGTTGGAAATGTAAATGACCAGAGCGGATTTTGTAATTTTATGGGATAATTTTTCGAACGATAAAACTTTACTTTTAAGCTGTGATTTTGTAAGGTATGGTTATAGAGGAAAAACAGAAAAACGGTGCACAGTTATTCTTTACTTCCAATATAGAAAACTATATAATAAAAGGAGAACTGATAGATGAAAGATCTAAAGGATTTGAACCTGCTGGACCGTTTTCTGTTTGCTGAGGCGATGGAAGATCCGCAGAATATGCGGGATGTATTGGAAATTATTCTTGGAAAAGATGTAGTTTTGAAGCACCTACCCCAGACAGAAAAAGAAGCACGGATTTCACCAGCGTATCGTTTTGCTAAAGTGGATGTGTGGGCAAAGGATACAGATGAAGTTGTATATGATACAGAGGTACAGGGGACGAATACGAAGAATCTTCCCAAAAGAAGCAGATATTACGAAAGTATTATTGATGCGAAATTATTAAAACCCGGTGAACGTGATTTTAACAAAATGAATGATATTTATATTATTCTGATAGCTCCGTTTGATTTGTTTGGGAAGAGAAAATATATGTATACATTTGAGATGACCTGTAAAGAGGATCCATCTGTATCGCTTGAGGATGGCGCTACCCGCATTTTTCTGAATACCCATGGGGAAAATCCAGATGAAGTAAGTCCGGAGCTGGTAGAATTGCTTCATTATATTGAACATACCACTCAGGACATGGCAGATGGCTGTAAAAGCGAAAGAATACATAAGATGCAGAAGCGTATATGCAGTATCAAATCCAGTGAGGAAGTGAGTGTGAGATATATGCAGAGATGGGAAGAAATGGAAATGGAAAAAGAGGCGGCACGTGAATTAGGACTCGCAGAGGGCAGAACCCAGGGACTTACTGAGGGCAGAACCCAGGGTCTTGCGGAGGGAAGAGCGGAGGGAAGAGCAGAGGGAAGAAGTTCTATGGCACGATTGATAGATAAATTATTAGAAGAAAATCGCATAGAAGATTGTAAAAGAATAGCAAAAGACCCAGAATTTTGTCAACATCTGATGGAAGAATTTGGAATAGAGTAAAAAATAAAAGTGGAACATTCTTTAAAATTAATAAACAGAATGTTCCACTTTTCCTGTATCGTTATATGTTAGCTAGAGAATATCTGGCTTTTATCGATTTCCCTGGAAAGCAGCTTCTCATAACTGCAATCCATCCCGATTGCTCCAAGTGGTGCAGTGATCAGAATTCCCAGTACAGCCACAGAAAGCACGATCTGCCCGCAGGAAAGTCCCATAGCCATTGGAACAGACCCAATCGCTGCCTGTACGGTTGCTTTCGGAAGGTAGGCAATGGAACAGAACAGTCTTTCCCGCCATGTTAGGTTTGTTCCGGTAACACAAAGAGAAACGCCCAGGGTACGGATCAGAAGCGCTGCAAAGATCATGGCCAGGGCAGCAGGACCGGCTTTTAAGGTATAGCGGATATCTACAGAAGCACCTACAAGTACAAAAAGCAGGACTTCAGCAGCCAGCCATAGTTTCCCGAATTTCTGGGAAAGGCGGGCAGAAACGGAGGCGGTGCATTTTAGCTTCAAAACACAAGCCATGCTTATCACAGCCAGAAGTCCGGAGACGGAAACCACAGGCTTCAGCCATGTCTCAATGGACATAAGCAGGAAAGCCACGCCCATTACTACGATCACTTTCATGCTGTTTCGCACCATATGACTGTGCGCATAAGCAGTTTCGAAAAACAAGGAAAGAAGATAACCAGCCACACTTCCAAGTGCAATACCCAGGATAATGGAAACCGGAATGTTGATAAAATCTTTCAAATGTGCGCTGCCGCCCTGTGCCATAGTAGAAAATGTGGAAAACAGCACGATCACATAAATATCATCACAGGAAGCGCCTGCCAGGATCATCTGGGGAATGCTTTTGGCTGTGCCGTATTTTTCATCCATCAACTGTACCATTCTTGGGACAACTACAGCCGGGGATACCGCACCCATTACAGCGCCCATCACAGCCGCTTCCAGTCTGGTAATTCCCAGAAAATACGGTGCCAGCAAAAAGTAAGCCAGGATTTCGAAAGTTGCAGGAATGCAGGCCATCATGATGGCAGGACGTCCCACTTTCTTCAGATCGGCAAGATTCAGGGAAAGTCCCGCTTTCAGCAGGATAATGATCAACGCGATCTGTCGCAGCTCCGATGAGATGGACAGAATCGACGGATCCAATACGTTCAGCACATAAGGTCCCAGTAAAATACCGGTGATCAGCATACCGATAATACGCGGTAGTTTCAGTGTCTGGCAAATAGCAGCCAGGGAAAGTCCCACAAGAAAAATAAAAGCCAGAGATGTTAACATTGTTATAAATTCCTCCTTTTTACGCAGAAAAGCTGATGCTTCCTGCGACAATTGTTATCACAGAAGTCATCAGCTTAATAAGCGGTTCGGGATGATCCCGGGGAGACATTCATTCCCCTTTGTTTCTGGTGGTATAATAGCACATTATAAAAGTGGTGGCAAGAAGAAATTATAAATCAAATAACAACTTCGGCTGTGCACGTTACTGCTCACTCTGTGACCAGTAACCGCTCCGCGATGCACAGAAAGACGAACCTTCTTGTGACAAGCACAAGAAGTAGCGTTTGCTGCGCAAACTTAATTCTCGGGTTTTCTGTGAACTTTGTTCACGAAAAACACCTCGCGGAATGTTACCAGTGAACAGTAACCTGTGCACAACAACGTGCTTTGTAACATGTAGAATCTAAGTTTTGTATCATTAGGCGTTGGGTGAAGAGAATTAAAACAACGTCTCTTCATTCTCCTCAAAAAGTTTATCATTAATTTCAAACAACTTAAGCCTATGAAGCAGTCCATAATAAATAATGGCATCTCTTTTTAATTTCGGATAAAGCTGTGCCATTCCACAAAGCTTCAGCAGTTCCTGGGTTTCGTCAACCGTCGCTTCAAGCCCATAACACAGGCACAGCAGACGATTCCGCGATGGATTACGGCGGCCTGCGAAAATCTGATGGAGATATATTTCGCTCATACCGGCCTGTTTGGCAAGCGCTGCCTTAGAGATATGTTTCTTCTCGAACAGACGGTTTAATAATTCTGCCACACTCTTATTTTCAAATTGCTCCTGGTTCTGGGACAGAAACTGGCTCAGATCCGGGGAATCCATAAGCTCCTGCTGTAAACCATCTGTATTTTTCTTTTTCATATTCGCGCCTTTACAATAATTTGTCAATAAGTTAAAATAATTTTAACAATACAATCAAATAAAACTATACTATAAAAAATTCTGAAAAACAATATGCAGTCAGCATAGTGGTTGTTACCCTCTGGCAGTGTTCCATAGCTGTGGGAGTGCCATTGGCGAGGAACAGCTGATTCTCATAGCGTGCAGGTGATATGTCCATTTGGGGAATGATAGTTGGTGATAAGGAGAAATATGGAAATTTATGACAGTCTTTTAGGCGCAGTTTGTGACGAATATGACAGGGTCACATTGATCAAAAAAAGCGAGCGGGGCGAAGTAACCTTGATACGCCACAGGGCAAGCGGAAACCGCTATATTTTCAGACATTTTTCCGGCAGCAGTGAAGTGTACCGGAAGCTTCTTACGGTATCCTGTCCCAATCTGCCCCAGATCATGGAGGTGGGGGAAAAGGAGGGAAAAACAGCTCTTCTGGAAGAATATGTGCAAGGTGATACGCTGGGGGAGATTTTACAGGGCGGACTTTTGACAGCGGCACAGGCAAAGCAGATCACCCGCCAGCTGTGCATGGCTTTGTGGGTGCTTCATTCCCTGGGAGTTTACTGATGTGCGATAAAGAAGTAATAGAAGTGTAAAAAATTTTGCCGTTCCTATCCGGCACTTGCGCATTGTGTCGGATAGGTCGGGCGGTTATTCGGGCAAGTCCACCTTGCCAACAAAAGAATAATAAATCTCAATGTCCTGTCTGCGGGTCTTGTTCTCGTCATAGCTGCACTCATGCACAACGATTTTCTCTACAAACTCCCGCAACAGAGTAGGGGTAAGTTCTTCAAAGCTGGTATGCCGCCGGACAACATTCATAAACTTTTCTGCGTTCACGGTGGCTTCCTGTGCTTTGGAAAGCTCCGCTTGGATAGCGGCGGCTCTTTCTTTCAGTTCCCGTTGCTCTGCTTCATAGTCTGCCGACAGCTCTGTGAAACGCTCGTCTGATATGCGCCCGGTCACGCTGTCCTCATACAGCCGCTTGAAGATAGCGGATAACTCGGCTATGCGTTTCTCGGCGGCTTCCAGTTCCTTTTTCTTGGCGGCGTTCCTGCGTTTGCCCCCGTCCTCGTTCTGCTCAATCAAGAGCTTCATAAACCGGGCTTCATGCTTTGCCGCATAGCTTGTCACTTTCCGCAGATTGGAGAGTACACCAGCGGTCAAGAGGTCGGTGCGGATAAAGTGCGCCGTACAGTCATGGGTGCGTTTCTTGTAGTTGCCGCAGATATAACAGTCCTGCTTGCGCTTGTCCGTCTGGTATCGCTGCTGATACATGACGCTGCCGCAGTCTGCACAGAACAGTATGCCGGAGAACAAGCCCACTTCATCATAGCGGTTGGGGCGTTTGCGCTGCT
>OLSI01001039.1_pt1 | contig 20529 bp, 17 predicted proteins | sample 1672661 | NCBI WGS metagenome assembly OLSI01 (sample SAMEA3136711, study PRJEB25190) | human gut metagenome | biome: human gut; feature: human-associated habitat; material: faeces | place: Austria | collected 2013 | reverse complement strand
AAGAAGTAAGACATCAGGGACTTCTGGTTGGTGTGGAATTTGATGATACGATCGGCGGTGTAGATGTAAAACATGGCTGTCTCGACAGAAAACTTCTGATCACAGCAATCGGAGCACACATCATCCGTATGATCCCGCCGCTTATTGTAACAGAGGAAGAATGTGACAAGGCAGTGGCGATCATAGAAGATACGATCAAATCTCTGGAAAAATAAAGACACAGAACAGTGACAAGGGCGTCGCGGATCATTTCTCATGGTCCGCACGCCTTTGTTTATTTTTAGCATTGGAACCGTAAACTACAAAAATCGTGTGAGGGGAAATCGAAATGGGACATCTGGTTATAACGATCGGCTGCGAATATGGAGCCAAAGGAAATGCCATAGGCAGAAAAATCGCAAAAGACCTCAATATTAAATTTTATAATCGTGAGCTCGTTGACGAGATCATCGAAGAGGTCGGAATTCCAAAAGATATCATGGAAAAAGTAGAAGAAGGCGGTACGATCGCCGGAAAGGGTGCCGAGGGAGATGTCCGTGGTTCGTTTTCCAAATATGCGGATCTGACAGACCGTGCGATCCATGTACAGAAACAGATCATCCGGAAACTGGCAGAAAAAGAGGCCTGCGTGATCATCGGACGTTCCGCAGACTATATCTTAAAAGACACAAAAGGTATTAATCTTCTGAGAGCTTTTATCTATGCACCGGACAGTGTGAGAATACATAATATCATGGAAAGCCACAGCCTTTCTGAAAAGGACGCACAGATTCTTCTTCGTGAAAAAGACAAACGATATCACAAACGGCATCTGGCACTGACAGGAAGCAACCGTGGAGACCGTCATAACCGGAATATTCTGATTGACAGTTCTTATCTCGGAATTGACGGGACAGCGGAGTATCTGGAAGAACTTGTAAGAAAGAAATTCGGAAGCGGGGAGGAATAAGACTATGGGACAGAAAAAATCAGAATTTGACAAAGTATTCAGTGCATGGGATATTCTTGTGATCGCTTTCGGAGCCATGATCGGCTGGGGCTGGGTCGTATCTTCCGGAACCTGGATCGATGCCGGCGGCGTTGTCGGTGCGGCACTTGCTTTTGCAATCGGCGGTGTTATGATCTTCTTCGTTGGCCTTACTTATGCAGAGCTGACAGCTGCAATGCCACAGTGCGGTGGTGAGCATGTATTCAGTTACAAGGCAATGGGTCCTACGGGATCTTTTATCTGTACCTGGGCGATCATTCTTGGATATGTCGGTGTTACCTGTTTTGAGGCGTGTGCGTTCCCGACGATCATTACCTATCTTTGGCCGGGATTCCTCAAAGGATATCTCTATACAGTAGCCGGATTTGATATCTATGCATCCTGGCTGATCGTTGCGATCATTGTGGCATTCCTGATCATGATGATCAACATCATGGGTGCAAAGACAGCCGCAGTTCTCCAGACGGTTCTGACCTGCATCATCGGTGGTGCCGGAATTCTTCTGATCGTGGCTTCTGTCATCAATGGTAATGTAGATAATCTTCAGGGACAGATGTTCATGGGCGAGACAACAGGCTCCATGGCAAAAAATGTCCTCAAAGTAGCAGTTATCACCCCATTTTTCTTTATTGGTTTTGATGTTATCCCACAGGCAGCAGAAGAGATCAATGTACCGCTCAAAAAGATCGGAAAGATGATGATCCTCTCGGTAGTACTGGCAGTTGTTTTTTATTCTTTTGTTATTCTTTCTGTTGGATATATCCTGAATCCGGCAGAGATCGCGTTTTCCCAGAGCACAACCGGACTGGTAACGGCAGATGCGATGGCAAAAGCGTTCGGAACTTCCGTCATGGCAAAAGTAATTATTGTCGGTGGTATGTGCGGTATTGTAACTTCCTGGAACTCCTTTATGATCGGTGGTTCCCGTGCGCTGTATTCCATGGCTGAATCTTACATGATCCCGCCGGTATTTGCAAAACTTCATCCGAAGCACAAAACACCGGTCAACGCACTGATCCTGATCGGTGTTCTTACCATGATCGCTCCGTTTGCAGGACGAGTCATGATGGTATGGATCTGCGACGCAGGTAACTTTGGATGCTGTCTTGCATACTGTATGGTTTCCATTTCCTTCCTGATCCTTCGTAAAAAAGAGCCTGATATGCCAAGACCATATCGTGTACCGGCCTACAGGTTTGTGGGAACTATGGCAGTTGTTCTTTCTGGATGCATGGTTCTGGTATACTGCATTCCTGGTTCCGGTGGAACACTGGTCATGCAGGAGTGGATGATGGTAGGTGCATGGGGCCTTCTCGGCGTTGTGTTCTTTGCAGTCTGCAAACTGAAATACAAAGAAAAATTCGGCAGCCTTATTGAGATCATCTCTGATGAAGATGCAGCATCCCTGATGCCGGAGGCTGATGACAAAGAACTTGATCTGGTTATTGATGCGGCAATTGACCGTGTGCTTTCCAGAATGACTGCATAGTGAGATCACACAGCAAAAAAGTATCTATATTATAGAAGAAACGGATAAGAAAAGAGGCAGATTATGAATCCATTTGAGTTTTTTATTCCACAGAATATTATGGTTGGGTCAGGAACCATGGCGAGACTTCCGGAGTGTGCAAAGAAACTGGGAGGTTCCCACGCGATGCTGATCTCAGGTCCTACACTTCGAAAAATGGGAATTGTGGACAAGGCGGCAGATTATCTGAAAGAAGCAGGAATAAAGGTGGATATTTTTACAGATGTGGAAGCAAACCCGTCTGTGACAACAGTGGAAAAGGCCACCGACGCTTTCAAAGAAGCCGAAGCGGATTTTATCGTAGCGCTTGGTGGTGGCTCGCCGATGGATGTGGCCAAGGCAGTGGGTGTGACCGCAAAATTTGGCGGCAGTCTCACCGAATATGAAGGCGCACACAAAGTACCGGGAAAAATCATTCCCCTGATCGCGATTCCGACAACTGCCGGAACCGGTTCTGAGGTAACTGCTTTTTCGGTTATCACAGACCATAGCAGAGATTATAAGCTGACGGTATTTAGTTATGAACTTCTCCCCTCCTATGCGATCCTGGATCCACAGCTTCTGACCTCTGCACCGGCTTCTGTGGCAGCTGCATGTGGAATTGATGCCTTTATCCATGCTGAGGAAGCCTACGTTTCCACAGCAGCTTCTCCGTTTTCCGATGCCATGGCAGAGAAAGCCATGGAACTGATCGGTAAAAATATCCGTCGGTTTGTTGCAAGACGCACCGATCTGGAAGCGGCAGAAGCGATGCTGACAGGTTCTCTCTTCGCAGGAATTGCTTTTTCTTTTGCAAGACTTGGAAACGTACATGCGATGAGCCATCCGGTGAGTGCATTCTTTGACGTGCCGCACGGCGTGGCGAACGCGGTGCTCCTTCCGGTGATCGCGGAATATAATGCACTGGCAGATCATGGAAGGTACCTGAACATCTACAATTACATCAGTCCGATCCCGGCATGCGAAGACGATTTTGAACCGCTGATGCTGGTAGATGCGATCCGTGAACTCAACGAAGACATCGGAATCCAACAGGATCTGACAACAGCAATCCGTCAGACCGCAAAACGGAAAGATCCTGCAAAGGAAGTTTCCGATGAAGAAATCGAAAGCAAGATCGACGCCATGGCAGATGATGCCATGAAGAGCGGAAACATTGCAGTCAACCCAAGATCCTCACGGAAACCGGATATCGTGGAACTGTATCATAAAGCGTTGTAAGCGACCAGCGGGTGACCATCGGGGACGTGGAAAAGTGCCACTTTTCCACGTCCCCGATGGTTGTCTCGCTACTTTTTTTCTGTTGAATCGCCAGCGAGGATACTATATAATTGTCTGTATAAGCGAGAATCAGGTAGCTCGCAAAACAGACAAGCGTAAGAAAGAGAAGGATAAAATAATTATGTGGAAATGCATACGCTGTGAAAAAGAAAATCAGGATACAGAAGAAATCTGTACCGGGTGCGGACACGGCAGGACGATGGATTATATCAGTCACAGAACCCTGGCGAAAATCTCCATATCTCTGTCCGAGAACTGGAAAAGAGTCAACAGAGAGGAAGCAGAGGAATTTGTTCAGAAAAAACTGACGGATTTAAGTGCTTCTGTGCAGGAGGCAAAAAAGAAGATTTCGGATGCTCAGAATGAAATAAATACATTAAATGGGGAAGTACAGGAACGGAATAAAATAATAGAAAAAAATGAGAAGATAGATAGGGTGAGGAAGACTTATGGAAATGGTCTATCAGTGGTAACTGCAATAGTTGGCATTTTGTTCTGGGTTTATTTGATTTATCAGTCGGCTTTGGGGAACAAAGAAAGTACAGGCATTGAGTATATAAAGCAGAATGTTATAAGTTTTGTAGTGTGTGCGATTCTTTTTGCGGTAGTAGCTTATTTTATGTCAGCAGTACTGTTAGGTATTGTTGGTGGTATTGGTGTCAATATCATTGGCTTGCTCATGGGAAAATCAGTAAATGAAGAAACGTTAAAAAAGGTTGCTACAGAACTAGACAGTGCCCGGCAGTCAATTGATAAAAAAAGAAATGAAATTACAACGGTTCAATCGGAACTGAATTCATCAGAACAGCAGCTTAAAAAAATCAAAAAAGACAAAGAATCCATCATCAATAAACTGTCACAGCTATCTCCGCAGGAGATGGAAAAAGAATTTGCACGTCTGGTATAACCGAAAGGAACCAGCGAGGACGTGGAAAAGTGGTACTTTCCATGTCTCCGCTGGTTTTTTCTGTTGAATCGCCTGTATGGATATAATATAATTATCTGTATAAAAGCATCAGATGATTCACAAAACAGATGAGTGTAAGAAAGAGAAGGACAAGATACATATGTGGAAATGTATACGCTGTCAAAAAGAAAATCAGGATACAGAAGAAAACTGTACCGGGTGTGGACATGGCAGGACGATGGATTATATCAGTCACAGAACCCTGGCGAAAATCTCCAGGTCTCTGTCCGAGAACTGGAAAAGAACAAATAGAGAGGAATTCCGGCAAAAACGCAATAAGCCTGTTGAACAGAGGGTTGAGAACCAGAAAAAAGAAAACCGGAAGGAAGCAGAGAAATTTGTTCAGGAAAAACTGGTGGATCTGACTAACTCTGTGAAAGATATAGAAAAGAAAATTTCGGATGGTCAGAATGAAATAAATACCTTAAATTGGACGGTGCAGGAACGAAATGAAGTAATAGAAAAAAATGAAAAGATAGAACAGGTGAGAGATAAAGCAGAAGAGATTGTCATGATATTAAATAGCATAGGCGGAATTTTGTGCTACTTATGGTGCCTTTATAAAGTGATTTTTGAAGTGGTTCCTGGTGAAGTTTCTGATGAAATTTCCGGAGTAAGTGAATGGGCAATCAAGCCATCTGATATCCCTAGAGTTGATATCCCTAGACTTGATATCTCTGGACTTGGACTTGAGGAGCCTGCAAGACTCACGGTTGCTGAATGTATAAAACAGGATTTTAAGGGTTTTGCAACAGAGGTGATTATTAATGCAATCGTATTTGCAATCATGATTTATCTGGCTACACGGGTACTGATCATTATCGAATCGCTTATTGTCAAAGGAGCAATTCGCCTGATCCTGGGGAAATTAGTAAAAGGAGAAACTCTGAAAAAGCTCACCGAAGAACGGGATAACGCCCGGCAGCTGCGTGATGCAAAAACAAATGAAATTACAGTAATTCAGGCGCAACTAAATTCACTGAAACAGCAGATTCAAAGAATCGAAAAAGACAGAGAATTCCTGATCAATAAACTGGCTAAGCTATCTCCGCAGGAGATGGAAAAAGAATTTGCGCGTCTGGCATAACCGAAAGAAAATAAAAAAAGTAAAGAATATTATATCTGCATCTGCAAACAGCAAAGAAAATACATCATCAAATCCCCACAGCGAAATGCTATGGGGATTTTTTGTGGGCAGAAAACTGCATATTTTTTTGTTTTACATATCTGTGGTACGCATGATATACTCTGAGTAATATCTATAAAAACAAATGGAGAAACATCTGTAAGATTTTGCAGCATATATGCATCAAAGAAAAACACAGATATCCACACAGCAGCAACAATCCGGAGAGAAATGAAATGAATTTTTTTGAACTATATCAGACAATAAATGAAAATCAGGAGCAGAAGAACAATATTCTGGCTACAGCGCTGGAAGGCACAGAGGCAGGAAATCGTTACTTTTTTTCAGAAGGGGAACTTCTGGGAAAGACAGCTTCCGGGGAACTGGATGAAGAATTCAAAGAGCAGATTGCCGGGACAACCCAGAGCGGCATTCTTGAAACAACGCAGGGAAAGTTTTTCGCAGAGCACCTCAAAAGGCAGGCGCATCTTGTTATCTGCGGCGGAGGACATGTCTCACAGCAGGTCGTGGAACTTGCGGGAAGAGTCGGATTTCATGTGACCGTTCTGGAAGACCGTCCATATTTTGCAGATCGTGTGCGTGAGCTGGGAGCAGACCAGGTGCTGTGCGATGCGTTCAGTCAGAGTCTTGAGAGAATCTCAGGAAGTGCAGATACTTATTTCCTTGTGCTGACCAGAGGACATCGTTACGACCGGGAATGCCTGGAGAAGATTCTGCATAAGCCGTATGCCTATGTGGGAATGATGGCAAGTCGTGGAAGGTCGGCACTTCTTAAGAAACAGATGGCAGAGGAAGGGTTCGATGAGAAGGCACTGGATGAGATTCATACACCTGTAGGGCTTTCAATCCATGCGGAAACGCCAGAGGAGATTGCCGTATCTATCGTGGCAGAACTGATTCAGACCAAGAATCAGACCAAAAAAACAGCCGGATACGATCCACTGCTTATGGAATATCTCACAGGAGTCAGAGAACCGGAGCAGCCCAAAGTTCTTGCAACGATCATGGCAAGGAGAGGTTCGGCACCACGCTCTGTAGGAACCAAGATGCTGGTACTTGGTGATGGAAGGATTATCGGTACGATTGGTGGAGGATGTGTGGAGAGCGAAGTTCAGCATCAGTGTCTGAGACTTCTGCGCGAAGGCAAAGAAACCGCGCGTATGATCCGCGCAGATATGACAGCAGCACAGGCAGAGGACGAAGGAATGGTCTGCGGTGGGACGATAGATGTCTTTCTGGAAATTTTTCGATAAATTTTTTTCTGTAATAAAATAAAAAATACAATTATGCAAAGTGCTGTGCTATAATGAAGACACTTGAAACAAGAGATCAGAACAGTAACGAAGAGGAAGAACATCAACGCTTGCTGTTAAGAATCCACAGACTGATAATGAGCAGTAAATCAGGGTTATCATGAACTATAAGCTGAATAAATGGAGGATGAAATTATGAAAAAAAGAAGTTTGATCGTAGCCGCACTGTGCAGTATGTGTCTTGCACTGGGCAATCCACTTCCGGTAATGGCAGATGCATCCAAGGTAGTGACTCTGGGAGCAGACCTTACAGATGAACAGAAGAATACCATGATGAAATATTTTAAGGCAGATGCAAGCCAGGTACAGATCATCACAGTTAATAACCAGGATGAGAGAAATTATCTCGGCAAATATATTTCCAGTGAACAGATTGGTACAAGAACCTTAAGCTGTGCTTATGTAAAGCCAACACAGTCCGGCGGTATCAAGGTGCGTACAGCAAACCTTAACTATGTAACCTGCAATATGCTTGCCAATGCACTTTCCACAGCAGGTATTTCCAACTGTGAGGCTGTTGCAGCCTGCCCTTATGAGGTTTCCGGAACCGGTGCTCTTACAGGCGTTATGATGGCCTATGAGTCAGCCAGCGGTAAGCAGCTTGATTCTACCAAGAAGGATCTGGCAACCAAGGAAGTAGTAGTTACCGGAGATGTTGCGAAGCAGGTTGGCGGTGATAATGCGACAAATATCATCAACCAGGCAAAGCTTCAGATTATCGGTGACAATGTTCAGAATGCAGATGAAATCTATAATATTGTCAACAATATTGCAGTTCAGAATAATGTTTCTCTGAGTTCTGATGAACTGACTACTATCACAGCACTTCTTCAGGAAATCGTGCAGCAGAACTATGATATTCAGGATATGAAGCAGACACTTGAAAGTATTCAGCAGAATCTGAATAAGACTTCAGATGATGACAACTCTTCTGAGTCAGAAGACGATATGGCAGACGAAGATTCCAGCGATGGCGAAGATATTACAGAAGATGTGAATACAGATGTTCTGGGGGATGATGTCAAGGAATCTTATACAGAGGATGCAGGAATGGCAGAGGCAACTGGAATGACAGAATCTGAGAATGGTGATGATTCTGACAGTTCTGATGAGGGTCTGGGTATTCCGGATGCCACAGAGGACGGTACGCAGGATGACTATTATGAAGAACCGTCAGAAACACCCGAAGAGACAGATTCAGTGGATGGATCTGACAGTAGTTCAGATGATGGAACAGGACTTCCGGAGGAAAACGGTGAAGAGACAGGTTCCACAGATGAAAACTATGGTGAGACAACAGAGGAGAATACAGATTCTTCCGATCAGGCAACCACAGAAGGAACAGATGATGCTTTAAATACAGATTCTCTCGATGATGCATCCAAGGCACAGTTCGAACAGGCTAAGCAGTTCTGTCAGGGAGAGTATAAAGGAGATCTTGCAGTTCTGCAGGCTGTAGTAGAAAACGCACAGCAGCCGACAGTTACACTGGACGCAGATACAGCTGATAAGCTTACCAGAAAGGTTCTTGAAGCTTATCTGAATGTGCTTAAGGATGGCGGAGTTTCTTATGTACCGGCTGATACAGATGTTTATATGACTGCACAGCTCAATATGATCAACAATGATATGAAGAAGATCTTCAGTATTGAAACCGAGCCGGCGGCAGATGATATTCTTGTGACACGTACAGCTGATGAGAGACAGACTCTGTACAATGATACAATGAAGTTCTTTGAGAAGCTTTATGGAGAAACCACAGATGATTCTGCACAGCAGGAGTCAGCAGGAGAAGCTTCTTATGACGAGGAATCCTACAATGAAGAGTCTTATAATGAAGAAACCTATAACGAAGAAACATATTGATCCGTGATTAGGAGTGTATTTAATCGTTATAGATATTAATGAATGAATCCGGTGACCGCAGTTTCCTGAATGTTTGGGAGACTGCGGTTTTCTGTGTTTTACGGGAAATTAGCTTACTTTGTTATTCACTCGATAAAAATGAGTTTTTTCTGTGAGGTCTGTGAAAAACTGGAAATCTAAAAACATCTGTGATAGAATAGAAGGAAATCTTTTTACTGGGAAAATGATAGAGAATGATAGCCGAAAGGGGAAATAATATGAGTCTTGCAGTGGTTACACTGAAAAAGGGAGAGGGTCGACTTCTCAAATCTGGTGGAATGTGGGTATTTGATAATGAGATTTCCAGTATCATGGGAAGCTTTGTAAACGGAGATATCGTGCTGGTGCATGATTTTGACGGATATCCGCTGGGAAGAGGCTTTATCAATACGAATTCCAAGATTACGGTGCGTCTTCTTACAAGAGATGAGAATCAGAGGATTGATGAGGATTTTTTTGAAAGAAGAGTAAGAGATGCATGGGAATACAGAAAAAAGGTAACGGATACTTCAAGCTGCCGACTGATCTTTGGCGAGGCAGATTTTTTACCGGGACTTACCGTTGACAAATTTGAGGATGTGCTGGTTGTACAGTCTCTGGCACTGGGAATCGATCGCTGGAAAGAAATGATCCTGGAACTTATCAGGAGCGTACTTGCAGAGGATGGAATCAAAATCCGCGGTATTTATGAAAGAAGCGATGCCAAGGTCCGCAAGCAGGAAGGAATGGAGCTTCACAAGGGATTTATCGGACCGGAATTCCCAACTTTGGTTGAAATTGTTGAAAATGGTGTCAGATATCAGGTTGATGTCAAGGATGGACAGAAGACCGGATTTTTCCTGGATCAGAAGTATAATCGTCTTGCGATTCAGAAGTTATGTAAGGATGCAAGAGTTTTGGATTGTTTCACACATACAGGGTCCTTTGCACTGAATGCAGGAATTGCAGGAGCAAGAGAAGTTACAGGTGTGGATGCCTCAGAGCTGGCAGTTCGCCAGGCACAGGAGAACGCCAGGTTAAATGGTCTGGAGGGAAGGGTTAAATTTATCTGTGAAGATGTCTTTGAACTGCTTCCGAAGCTGGCGGAGGATGATGAGAAATATGATGTTGTGATCCTGGATCCACCGGCATTTACAAAATCCCGCAGTTCCATCAAAAATGCGGTCAAAGGTTACAGAGAAATCAATCTTCGAGGTATGAAACTGGTCAGGGACGGAGGATTTCTGGCAACTTGTTCCTGCTCACATTTCATGGATTATGAATTGTTTACCAGGACGATCGGACAGGCTGCAAGAAGTGCACACAAGAGACTGCGTCAGGTGGAATACAGGACACAGGCCCCGGATCATCCGATTCTGTGGTCATCCGACGAATCCTATTATCTTAAGTTTTACATCTTCCAGGTATGTAATGACAGATAAAAAAGGAATCTGATGTTGGAATTATTGATGTCAGCATGAAAGAAAGAGGGATTTGCATGCGAGAAAAATTTATAAAGTTTATGGAAGGACGTTATGGTGTAGATGCATTTGCAAAATTCACGATGGGTTTTGCATTTGTGGCAATCATTCTGTCTATGTTTATACGGAATCGAGTGGGTGCAGCGTGTGATACGCTGGGACTTCTGGCAATTCTTTATACTTATTACAGAATGCTCTCCAGAGATATACAGAAACGTTATGCCGAGAATCAGAAATATCTTTCGATCACTTCCGGTATAAGACAATGGTTCTGTCGTGAAAAGAATCTTATGCAGCAGAGAAAGGAATACCATATTTATTCCTGTCCAAACTGCAAACAGAAGATCCGTATACCTAAGGGCAAGGGCAGGATAGAAATCGACTGTCCGAAATGTCACGAGAAGTTTATCAAAAAAAGCTGAATGCCTGGTGAGGGCAGAGTATGGCCGGAGGTTCTATGTTTGGTTATATAGTAATGAACAAGCCTGAAATCAAATTCAAAGATTTTGACCTGTACCGCTCGTTTTACTGCGGTCTCTGCCGGGAACTGAGAGAACGCTATGGGGTTACAGGACAGATATCCCTGACATATGATATGACGTTTGTGATTCTTCTTCTGAGTGGGCTTTATGAGCCTCCGACGAGAAAGGGAACAACACGGTGTGTCATTCATCCTGTGCGAAAGCAGCCCGTCCGCAAAAATGCTGTCACAGAATATGCAGCAGATATGAATGTTTTTCTGGCATATTATAAATGTGAGGATGACTGGAAAGATGAGAAGAAACTTTTGAGCTTTCTGTATGGAAAGCTTCTAAGAGAGAAAGAAAAAAAGGCGGAGGAGAGATGGTACAGGAAGGTTGACCGTATTGTTTCTCTTCTGCATGAGCTTTCTGAAATGGAAAAATCCGAAGAACAGGATGTTGATCGAGTTTCCGGATGCTTTGGAAAGATCATGGAAGAGATTTTTGCATACAGGGAAGATATGTGGGAACCTGTACTTCGCAGAATGGGATTTTTTCTGGGGAAATTTATTTATCTTATGGATGCTTATGATGATGTAGAAGATGATGTCAAAAAGGGAAATTACAATCCCTTTTCCACAAGGTATATAATGGAAGGGTTTGATGAGGAAGTACGACAGATGCTGATCATGATGATGGCAGAGGTCTGCCGGGAATTTGAAAAGCTTCCTATCATCAAATATACTGATATACTGCGGAATATTCTGTATTCCGGAGTCTGGTGCAGATTTGAGGCAGTATCCGGCAAAAGGAAGAAAGAGCAGGAGAAAGAACATGTTTGATCCATACAGTGTCCTTGGGGTATCCAGGGATGCATCCGATGAAGAAATCAAAAAAGCATACCGGAGACTGAGCAGGAAATATCATCCGGATGCCAATATCAATAATCCAAACAAAGAACAGGCGGAAGAGAAGTTCAAGGAAGTTCAGCAGGCCTATGAGCAGATTATGAAAGAAAAGGAATATGGCTCATCCTATGGAGGCGGATATGGCGGATTTACCGGTCGTCAGACCAGTGGATATCAGGATGAGGAGGCAATCCGTCGACAGGCGGCAGCCAATTATATCCAGAGTCGCCATTTTCAGGAGGCAATGAATGTACTGTCTTCACTGAAGAACAGAAACGGTGAATGGTATTATCTTTCAGCTATGACAAATATGGGGCTTGGCAATAATGTCAATGCACTCAATGACATCCGTACTGCTGTGAATATGGAACCGGACAATATGCAGTATCGAATGCTCCTTCAGAGAATGGAAGGCGGCGGGACCTGGTATCAGGAACAGCAGAATCCCTTTGGCGGAATGCCAATGGATGGAAGTGATTACTGCATGAAGCTCTGTCTTGCAAATATGCTCTGTGGGCTGTGCTGTCCTGGCGGAGGTGTATTCTGCTGTTGAGAAAGTTCTCTGGCAGTTTTGACCAGGTTCTTGTGAACGGAATGAACAGTAACACAGTAACAACAGTTACAAAGAAAATATAAATGAACGGATTGACATTTGAAGGCTGTGATATTATCATGTTATTGTATTGCTGTGATAAAGTATATACGGGGCAAAATCCTATCACCGAAGGTGATCTGGAATGGATTTTGACCAAGTTGCTGTGAACGGAGTGAACAGTAACGTACAACGAGAAATACAGGAGGAAATTTTTAGATGAGTATTCGTATTGGAATTTTAGGTTATGGTAATCTTGGACGAGGTGTAGAATGTGCGATCAAACATAATCCGGATCTTGAACTTGCAGCAGTTTTTACACGCCGTGATCCTGCAACTGTCAAAATCCTTACAGAGACAGCAGCTGTTTACCATGTAGATGAAGCAGAAAAAATGAAAGACAAGATAGATGTTCTGATTCTCTGTGGAGGAAGTGCTACAGATCTTCCGGAGCAGACTCCGAAATATGCACAGTGGTTCAACGTTGTAGACAGTTTTGATACCCATGCGAAGGTACCGGAGCATTTTGCAAATGTAGACAAGGCAGCCTCTGAGAGCGGACATGTTGGAATCATTTCTGTAGGCTGGGACCCGGGAATGTTTTCTCTGAACAGACTGTATGCGAATGCAATCCTTACCAATGGAAAGGATTATACATTCTGGGGCAAGGGCGTAAGTCAGGGACATTCCGATGCAATCCGCAGAATTGATGGAGTAAAGGACGGCAAGCAGTACACAATTCCGGTGGAAGCAGCACTGGAATCTGTAAGAAACGGAGAAAATCCGGATCTTACAACAAGACAGAAGCATACAAGAGAGTGCTTTGTAGTAGCTGAGGAGGGTGCAGATCTTGCCCGTATCGAGAATGAGATTAAAACCATGCCGAACTACTTTGCTGACTATGATACAACCGTACATTTCATTTCTGAAGAAGAACTGAAACGTGATCACAGTGGTATTCCACATGGGGGATTTGTTATTCGTTCCGGTAAAACAGGCTGGAATGATGAGAACAGCCATGTGATCGAATACAGCCTGAAGCTGGACTCCAATCCGGAATTCACTTCTTCTGTCATCGTTGCCTATGCAAGAGCTGCATATCGCATGAGCCAGGAAGGACAGAAAGGCTGCAAGACAGTTTTTGATGTTGCACCGGCTTACTTAAGTGCAAAGGATGGAGCAGAACTTCGTAAACATCTTCTTTAATAAAAAGTTTAAGGGCAGGGATCGGTACCAAAGGTATTTTATGTAACAGTAACAATACTTTGGTGCAGATTCCTGCCTTTTTTTATGTATTGACGTACAGGAAATCTTGAGATATAATACCTACATGGTATTGTAATAATATTGTAAAAAAATATAACGAAAAAAGTAACAATGAATGTAATTATTCGGAGGACAGTGAACTGTATGCCGGACAGTTACCACCTAATTTTTCGGAAAGAGGATAATATATGAAGAAGGTATGTAAAAGAGCCGGGATCTGGGGCATTCTTTTGGGAATTATGCTTTTTGCAGTTGGTTTTACATTGCAGGCGACAACCGTAGAAACCCAGGCAGCAGCGATAACAGGATTTCGTACGATCAACGGCAAGACTTACTATTATAAGAATGGTAAGAGGGTCAAGGGCTGGCTTACACTTGGCAATAATAAGTATTTTCTGAATACAAAGACTGGAGTTCTTTATAAAGGCTGGCAGAAGAGCTCCAAAGGGCCGAAGAGATATTTTGATTCCAAAACAGGAGTTATGTCTAAGGGGCTTAAGAAAGTCGGAGGAAACTACTATTATTTCAAACCTTCTACAGGATATACGGTCAGTGGGTTTGTCAGATTTTCGAAGACAGTTGTGAGATATTTTTCGCCCGGTACTTATACAATGGCAACCGGCTGGATGAAGAACAGCAAAGGGCAGAAGTGGTATTTCAGACCGTCAGATGGCGTGATGTACAGAGGACTTAAGAAAATTGGTTCTTATTATTACTATTTTGATGGAAGCACTGGTGCAACCAAGAGCGGATTTCTGACAGCAGCCAATGGAAATGTGCGTTATTTTCGTGGCAAGACTTACATAATGGCGACGGGATGGCTCAAGAACAGTAAAGGCGGTCGCTATTATTTCGCAAAGAATACAGGAGTTATGTACAAGGGATTTAAGAGTGTTGATGGCAAGAAATATTACTTTAATCCCAAAACCGGACTTGTAAGTACCGGATGGATAAGCGTTGATGGCAAGAAATATTATATTGATCCAAGTACCACCACAATAACAACGGGCAAAAAGCTGATCGATGGTACGTATTATGTGTTTGATTCAAATGGAGTGCTGACAGATTCTTATAAGGAATCTTCTAATTCAGGTCCAACTACACCGACCTCTGCAAGAACGATCAAGAATTATCTTGCAGGAGCATTGCAGCCGGTAGGTCAGGCTCTGTATGTATGGGGCGGAGGCTGGAATGATTCCAACAGAAAGGGCGTAAGTCCGACATGGATTTCCTGGTATAATAGTCAGAACAGCAATTATGATTACAATAATTACAGAGATTTAAGTGATGCAAACAGAGCCAAGGGTCTGGATTGTTCCGGATTTGTAGGCTGGGCATCTTATCAGGTCATGCACACAAAATCAGGAGAGAGCGGTGGTTATACAGTTGTCTCAGGAGATATCGGTTCTTATTATCAGAATACTCTGAAATGGGGTAAGATTGTAAATCAGAACTATCTGTCACAGAGTGGCTGGAAGATGCAGCCGGGAGATATTGGCTATGATGACGGGCATACCTGGATCATTCTCGGACAGTGTCCGGATAAGAGTGCGGTAGTTATTCATTCCACACCGCAGGCTGGCTGCCAGCTTGCAGGAACCTGCACACCGAGTGGAGATTATGACAGTCAGGCAGTAGCACTTGCCAAGACTTATATGTCCAGATATAAAGGATTTACAAAGTATAATTACCATACATCCTGTGGTAACTATATCCGAAGAGGTAATTATCTGAGATGGTACAGCAGTACACTTTCTGATCCGGAGGGATATAAGAACAAGACAGCTGCACAGATTCTTGCGGATCTTTACAGTTGAAGCTAAATATTGAATATAGAAGAGAGACGTTTTTGTTACAGAAGAACGTCTCTCTTTTTTTCGTATTCTTTAATAAATGTTACAAAATTTTAAAATTTTTAATTATTTACTCTTGCGTTCCTGAGAACGATATGTTAATATGTAAAAGAAGTTCGATAAGATATTTCGGAAATGTTACAAAATAGATAGATTTAGATTATGAGGTGAAAACATGAAGAAACGAATTGTTTGCATGACGTTGGCATTAATGATGACAGCAGCACAGGTTGTCAGTGTAAGCGCGTCAAGAGAAGATGAGCTGAGAGAAGAACAGGCAGCTACCAGTGCACAGCTGGATGCTACATATGCACAGATTGATCAGCTTTATTCAGCAAAGCAGCAGTTACAGAATGAAATTAATGCTTTGGATGCAAATCTTGTAAATGTCATGGTTTCCATTCAGACCCTTGAAGGGGATATCAGCAATAAAGAAACTGACATTCAGACTACACAGACTGCTCTTGAGAAAGCACAGAATGCAAAGACAAAGCAGTACGAAGCAATGAAAGAGCGTATCCAGTATATCTATGAGAAGGGCGGCAATGCTGCATGGTTCCAGATGATGATGGATGCAGAGAATCTTTCTGATCTTCTGACAAAAGCAGAATATACACAGAAGATGTATGAGTATGACAGACAGAGCCTTGAGAAATATGCAAATACAATCGCACAGGTAACACAGCTTGGTGATCAGTATAAGCAGGAGAAGGCTGAGCTGGAAGGCATGAAGCAGGAATATGAGTCTGAGTCAGTAAACCTTCAGACACAGATTGATACTAAGAAAGCTAATTCTGCTGACTGTGACAATGAAATTGCATATGCACAGCAGATGGCGACAGAGTATTCCAACCTCATCGTTCAGCAGCAGGCAGAGATCGAGCAGCTTGAGGCAGAGCGAATTGCAGCTGAGGAAGAAGCAAGACGTCAGGCAGAGGCAGAAGCAGCTGCAGCAGCAGAAGAAGCTGCAAGACAGGAAGCCGAGGAAGAGGCTGCACAGGAGCAGGAAAATCAGGAAGATCAGTATGATGAGAATACTGATGAAGAAGATCAGGAAGAGATTTCTGAGGATGGTGAGTATACAGAAGATGATGGATACACAGAGGATGAGGATTCTGACAGTGAAGACTCTTCTGATGACGAAAATACCGACAGCAGCGATGACGAGAGTACATCTGACAGCAGTGATGGGGTAGAATATGATGAATATGGTAATGTGATCGACAGTGACAACACTGTAAATCCGGAGGATGTAGATACTTCATCCAGTTCTTCCAGCTCATCCAGTGGTTCTGGCTCTTCTATCGTAGACTATGCACTGCAGTTTGTCGGAAACCCATATGTATGGGGTGGAACAAGCCTTACAAGCGGTGCGGACTGCTCTGGATTTACACAGAGTGTATATGCACAGTTTGGTTACAGCCTTCCGAGAACATCCTACGAGCAGCAGAACTGGGGAACTGAGGTTTCTTATGCAGATGCACAGCCAGGTGATCTGATCTGCTATGGCGGTCATGTAGCTATCTACATGGGCAACGGACAGATCGTTCACGCATCCAACTCCCAGGATGGTATCAAGATCAGCAACGATGCAACTTACAGAACCATTCTTTCTGTAAGAAGACCTTCATAAAATAATTTATAAAAACGGCGGCGAGAAGCTGCCGTTTTTTTACTTATATTTTCTATATCTTTTGACAGAACAAAAAGATTGACTTTCCAACAATAAAGTATTAGAATGGCATAAAGCGCAATGGGGCACTTCGTGGTTCCGTGCGCTTTTTTTTACTTTACAGGTATATTTTAGGAGGAAACGAAAATGAGGAAGACGAAAATGTGGAGAATGTTGACGGTAGCGGCTGTAACAGCATCTATGACATGTGGAGTATTTGGAGTGCAGAGTGTAAGCGCGGCTGATAAAAAGACACTCAAGGTTGCTATGGAGTGCGGTTATGCACCATACAACTGGACTCAGCCGGATGATTCCAACGGTGCGGTACAGATTTCAGGAAGCTCTGATTATGCATATGGATATGATGTCATGATGGCAAAGAAGATTGCGGATGAGCTTGGCTATGATCTGGAGATTGTAAAGCTTGACTGGGATTCCCTTGTGCCGGCAGTACAGTCCGGACAGGTTGACTGTGTCATTGCAGGACAGTCCATCACCAAGGAACGTCAGCAGATGGTTGATTTTACAGACCCATATTATTATGCATCTATCATCACTCTTGTAAAAGAGGATGGAGATTATAAAGACGCAGCAAGTGTTGAAGACCTCAAAGGAGCAACTGTGACATCTCAGCAGAATACGATCTGGTATGATTCCTGTCTGCCGCAGATCCCGGATGCCAACATTCTTCCTGCACAGGAAAGTGCACCGGCGATGCTTGTCGCTCTGGAATCCGGCAAATGTGATGCTGTTGTAACCGATATGCCGACAGGAAAAGCAGCCTGCGTTGCTTATCCGGATTTCAAACTTCTTGATTTTAGTGATACAGAGGGAGCTTTTGAAGTATCTGATGAGGATATCAACATTGGTATTTCTCTGAAAAAAGGAAATGATGAACTCAAAGATGCCATCAACGGAGTCTTAAGCGAGATGACCGAAGATGATTACAGCAAGATGATGGATGAGGCAATTTCTGTACAGCCTCTGTCCAGCGAATCATAAAGGAGGAGCAAAATGCTGCCTGAGAGTTTTGGAGGAAGAATCATTTATCTTCTTCAGCAATACGGTCCTTCTTTTGCAAAGGGAGCCGGAGTCAGCATGTGGCTGGCTCTGGTCGGAACACTTTTTGGATGCATCATTGGATTTCTTGTAGGTATCGTGCAGACGATTCCAATAGACAGAAACGATTCCACAGCTAAGAAGATACTGGTCAAAATCGTAAAATTTATTCTTGCCTGCTATGTGGAGTTTTTCCGTGGAACACCTATGATGGCACAGGCAATGTTTATTTATTTCGGTAGTGCATATCTGTTCAATATTAATATGTCCATGTGGTTTGCCGCAATTTTTATTGTGTCCATCAACACAGGTGCATATATGGCAGAAACTGTCCGCGGCGGTATTCTCTCAATCGATCCGGGACAGACAGAGGGTGCCAAGGCAATCGGCATGACACATGTACAGACTATGATTCATGTTATTCTGCCGCAGGCACTCAGAAACATCATGCCGCAGATCGGCAATAACCTGATCATCAATATCAAAGATACCTGTGTACTTTCCATTATCGGTACGGTAGAACTTTTTTATACGACTAAGGGTGTGGCAGGTGCACTGTATACATACTTTGAGTCCTTCACAATAGCTATGGTCATTTATTTTATCATGACATTTACCTGCTCCAGAATTCTGCGTGTGATCGAGCGTAAGATGGACGGACCGGATAACTATGATCTGGCTACTGCAGATACCCTGACACATACAAGTGGTATGTATTCTTACAAGGAAAGGAAGGACAGCAGAGAATGAATGAGACAATTCTGAAAGTACAGCATCTGGGAAAATCCTTCGGAACGCATGAGATTTTGAAAGATATTGATTTCTCTGTGAAACCGAAAGATGTTACCTGCATTATCGGTCCTTCCGGCTCCGGTAAATCCACACTTCTGCGTTGTATGAACCTTCTGGAGACACCATCATCCGGTGAAATCTGTTATCATGGAACAAACATCATGGACAGACATGTGAATGTTCCGGAGTATCGTTCGAAGGTTGGTATGGTGTTTCAGAACTTTAATCTTTTTAGCAACATGACGGTTCTTAAGAACTGTACAGTCGGACAGGAAAAAGTTCTCAAAAAAAGCAAAGAAGAAGCACAAAAAAATGCAATGATGTATCTCGAAAAGGTTGGCATGGCACCGTATATCAATGCGAAGCCGAAGCAGCTTTCCGGAGGACAGAAGCAGAGGGTTGCGATTGCAAGAGCACTTGCGATGGAACCGGAAATCCTGCTTTTTGATGAGCCGACCTCTGCACTGGATCCGCAGATGGTAGGGGAAGTTCTGGAGGTTATGAGAACGCTTGCTAAGGACGGACTTACAATGATTATTGTCACACATGAAATGGCTTTTGCAAAAGATGTGGCAAAGCATGTAATCTTCATGGGTGATGGTGTTATTGTTGAGGAAGGGACTTCACAGCAGATTTTTGAAAATCCGCAGAAAGAAATGACGAAGGAATTTTTGAGTCGATTCCGAAATGCCTGAGCCGGGAACTGCCCGGCGGCCCGTCTGTTTGACAAACATAAAACCCTGAGGGGGACTATCTCAAAGTTGCGAAGGCCGAAAGTCCCCCTCAGACTCCCCCATTTTGGCCACGCAAAAACAGGAAAGTTTTTTACTTTTGTATATAAAAAAATACAATTTATAAAGAAACATTTCTGGACATGGAAAAAAATGTAAGATATTATAAAGTTGTAAATACATAACATTTGTTGGTTTTGAACCAGCCTTTGTAAGTTCTGTCTGAATATCCGTTTAGCTTGAAATGTGGATTCCGGACAGATTAAAAGGGAAACCGGTGTAAATCCGGTACGATCCCGTCACTGTGATAGGGAGCTGCAAAACATAATTGACCACTGGGAAGGCGCAAGTCAGTCCGGGAAGGGGTTTTGGAGCGAGGAACTTAAGTCAGGAGACCTGCTTGCAAATGATTAGATATGATTCTTACGGTAGATAGGAAGCATTGTTTTTTCGTGTGCAAACATCCGTAGTCTATGCGGATGTTTTTTTCTGCGCTTTTACTCAAAAGCGTATTTTCCCCTGCCCTTTTTGAATCGCATCTGGTAAAAAACCGTAACTGTTCACAGGTAATATCCCGCGAGGTGTTTTGCCATGAATATGGCAAAA
>OLSI01001035.1_pt1 | contig 20549 bp, 11 predicted proteins | sample 1672661 | NCBI WGS metagenome assembly OLSI01 (sample SAMEA3136711, study PRJEB25190) | human gut metagenome | biome: human gut; feature: human-associated habitat; material: faeces | place: Austria | collected 2013 | reverse complement strand
GCATCTGAAAGCATTCGATATTCGGCTCCCAAATGCAACAACTAAAAGATAGGAGCCGTGCATGAAAGTAGGAAGGGTCAAGCAATGGGCGCATAAGGCGGGAAGCATGAAGGAGGCCACACCATGAAGCGATTGAAAATGGCGATTGCGGCGCTGCTCGCATTCGCACTGCTTCCCTTGATTGGGAGCACGGCTTTGGCCGACGAATCGAGCGCGTCGTCGCGTGCGGAACAGATTCGCGCGGCAGCAAACATTGAGACGATCGCCGACGCATCGACGATGGGCGATTGGTCTGGCGTCGTCGAAAACACGACCCAAAATATCGGTCGTATTTGGACCGACAAAACGGTATCGACTAACGATATTGACATTTCAGGCGCCATGAGCGCTACGGTTTCTAAGGGCGATTCCGATTTCATCACGGCGCTTTCGGTGCTTTCTTCGACGTCGAACATTGCGTCGACGTCGACCACGCCGCTCGACATCGTGCTTGTGCTCGACGCATCGGGATCTATGGACGACTCCATGACCGGCGGAAAACGCATCGACGCGCTGAAGAATGCTGCGAACGCGTTTATCGACGAGATCGCAATGCAAAATGCGAGCATTTCCGACGCATCGAAGCAGCATCAGGTTTCTATCGTGAAGTTCGCTGGCGAGAAGTCAAATAAGGTTGGCAACGACACGTATCGCGAGGGTAGGTACACATACAACTACAGCCAGGTCATGAAAAACATGACGGCGTGCAGCGAAACGACGAAGGGCTCGTTTAAAGACACCATCAACGTCATTAAACCGGCGGGCGCTACGAATGCGGCTGCCGGCATGGAGCTTGCGCAGGGTCAAACCTCCAAGCGTTCCGATGCAAAAAAGATTGTGATTTTCTTTACTGATGGTACGCCGACGACTCAAAGTGAATTCTCGAATATGGTTGCCTCTGACGCTATTGCCGCCGCGAAAACCATGAAAGACGCGGGCGCTTCGGTGTATACCATTGGCATTTTCAAGGACGCGAACCCGAGCGCCGATGTGAATACAACCACCAACGAAAACAAGTTCATGCAGGCGGCTTCGAGCAACTACCCTGCAGCTGCCTATACCTATACACAATACTGGTGGGGTGGCGAGTGGAAGTGGAGCTTCGGCAATCGCGCTGAAGGGTCCGACTTTTATAAGTCTGCTTCGAGTGCGAGCGAGCTCTCGAAAATCTTCGAAGACATCTCTAAGGAAATCGTGAAGGGCGCGGGCTATCCCACCGACGCTCGCGAGGGCTTTGAGATGAGCGATGGCTATATCACGTTCGACGACTCGCTGGGCTCGTACATGCAGGTTGACGCATTCAAAGCGATCGTGGTGAACGACCATGTGTTTAGCGACGTGAAGAAAACCTCGACCGATACCGCCGATACCTACACATTTGCAGGCACGACCGAACTGAACGGCAAAACTGCGAGTCTTGGCAATATCGTGATCACCGTGACGAAATCGAGCGATGTGGCCACGGGCGATAAGGTTCAGGTGAAAGTTCCTGCGGGCCTTATTCCTCTGCGCGACTTCAATGTGAATGAAACTGCGGGCACTATGACGGTAGGCGATACGTATCCGCTGCGCGTTTTCTTCACGTCGAGCATTAAACCCGATGCGCTTGCGCTTGTCGCGAACCCCGACGAAGCCATGGCGAAATATATCGAGGCCAACACCGAAAACGGCAAGGTGAATTTCTACGCGAACGCGTTCACCCCGGGTGCCGCGTTGGGCGATACCGTTTCGCACTTCAATCCTTCTAAGGGCAATGCATATTACTACTTCACGAGCGATACGCCCATTTACTCTGATGAAGCGTGCACGCAGCCTGCGAAGAAGGCATCGAGTGTCGCTGGCGAGACGTTCTACTACAAGCACGCTTTCTTTGCGATGGGCGAAGGCGGCAAGGCTGTCGAGAAAACCGAGGTCATCAGCTTCCCATCTGGCACGGCCGAGCGGTTCTCGGGCGCCATTGCGTACGACGCCAGCGGCAATGCCTATTTCAAGGCCGGCACGGCACGTTTGACGTATATCGATGAACTCGCGAAGTCGAAGGCGGAAAATATCACCGGCACGGCGACTGACGTGCTGAACCCGAAGTGGAACAGCGAGACGTCGACCTCGGCTGCGACGACGGTTATTCCGCATTTGGGCAACAACGGCAAGCTGTCGGTTGAAATTCCGGGAACGCTGGCGGTTTCGAAGACGCTCGATATGCCCGAGGGTTTCGATGCAGCCGCTTATGCCGACAAGTCGTTTGATTTCGAGCTCACGGTAGAGGCTGCGGCGGATAAAACGCTGCATGCCGAAGTGAAGAACGCCGCAGGAGAGGTGTGCGGCAATCCGTTTGAGCTGACGTTTGACGAGAATGGAAAGGCAACGCATTCGATCAAGGCCGATGAAACGCTGTGCGTGTATGGCGTTGCTCCGAATGCCCACTATTCGGTTGAGGAGTTGCTGAATGTGTCTGCCGACGACGGCTCGCTGACGCATGCGAACCCTGGTTTCTTGCAGTCGTCTCCGACTGATGCCGAAGGCAAGGCGATTGCCGCGACGGGCACGGTTGTAGCGGGCGAGGTTACGAAGGCCGAGTTTGTGAACACGTATGCCGCGCAAGGTACGCTGAAAGGCGAAACTGCGCTTGCGGGCGCGAAGACCCTCAACGGCCGCGCTTGGCTGTCCAGCGACAAATTCACATTCCTGTTGAAAGACGCCAATACGTCTGTGGTCGCCCCAATGCCTGAGGGTGCAAGTGATGGTGTGGCTCGTCTTGAGGTAACGCGGCCCGAAGGCACGCCGGCGGGCACGCAGGTTGGTTTCCAATTCGGCGATATCGTGTACACGCAGCCTGACACGTATATCTACCAGATTTACGAATCGGAAGAAAACAGCACCGTTAATCCAGGCGTTTCCATGTCGCAAGCTTTGTATGAGGTAAAGGTCGTTGTCGCCGATAAACATGACGGCACGCTTTCGGTTGAATCTGCTATGACGAAGCTTGCGGACAATAACGGCGTTGAATTTGAAACTCCCGAGGCCGCCGAGCTCGCTGCGTTTACGAACACGTTCAGCGACAAGAGCGTGACGTGGAACCCGAGTGGTACGAAAACGTGGAACGACGCAACGGATCAGCGCACGCTTGGGTCGGATATGTTCTTCGTGATGGCGAAAACGACCGACGCTTCGGCTCCGTTGCCTGAGGAGAATGGCGTCGAGGTCGTGACGGGCAAAACCGCCGCCGGCGTTGACTACCGCGGTGTGGTGTCGACGGTTTCGGCGGGCGGAGGCATCGCGTTCCCCCAGGCGACGTTCAGTCTGAGCGATTTGGGTGGCGCGCAAAGCAAGACGTATATCTACGAAATTACTGAAGTGGTGAAGGTCGACAATGCGTGGGTCGATGCGAAAGACCTGGCTGCTGGCCAAGGTTTGCCCGGCGTGACGTATGACCCCACAGTGTGGCAGGCGATTGTCACGGTTGAAAGCGTGGGCGAGGGAGCCGATGCCCATATCAAGCTGAGCGTTGCGTACTCTAAGCAGGGTGCCACGACCGATGCGAAGGCGTTTGCATTCGAAAACAGCTACCGTCCCAAACCCGCTGGGGCCACGATTTCTGGCACAAAGGTGTTCCAGGGCCGTGCGATGACCGAAGCTGAGAGCTTCGGGTTCGGCCTGGTGCCGGCCAACAAAGCCGCGACCGACGCGTTCGGCGCCGATTTTGCGAAGCAGGCAACGGTAAGCGGTTTGGCGAATGGCGATTCGAAGACTTTCAACTTCGATGCGCATGCGCTTTCGTTTGCCAAGCCTGGCATGTATATGTTCAAAATGGTCGAGAACGCTTACTGTGGCGAAGCACTGAATTCCGAAGCTGCGCAGGCGAGCAACGTCGCGTTTGATACCCATGAGTGCCTGGTGAAGGTTGAGGTGACCGACGACCATTCGGGCACTTTGCAGGCCGAGGTTTCTTACGACGGTGGGGCGACCTTTACCAACGTGTATTCCGAGGAAAAGACGTACGGTAGCTTTGGCGGCCTTGCGGTGGAGAAGACGCTCAAGGGTCGCACGATGCATGCGGGCGAGTTCGCCTTCAACGTCGAAGGAGCCGATGATGCCTCGAAGGCGCTGCTCAAGCGCATTGACGAAGACTGCAGTGGCGTGCTCAAGTTCAGCAACCCGAACGATCGCGCCGCAGGCGTGGCCGACGTCATGAAGCCGATTGACGGCATCAAGTTTACGCAAGCCGACGCGGGCAAGACGTTTGAGTTCGTCGTGAGCGAAGTTGTTCCCGGCGACGATGCCAAGCTTGCTGGCGTGACCTACGCTAGCACAACCTATACGGTGAAAATCGTTGTAAGCCTGAAGGGTGGCACGATCCTTGACGTGGCGACGTATGTTGACGGCAAGCTGGTCGAAAGCGGCACTCCGACGGTGGCTTTTGCGAATGCCTACAAACCAGCTAATGTGGACTTTGCGACAACGAACTTCGGCTTGAACAAGGTTCTCGAGGGCCGCGATTGGATCGAAAGCGATAGCTTCTCGTTTGAAATTACGGCCGAAACGCAAGGCGCTCCCATGCCTTCCGGCGGCGCGACTACGACTGTTCAGCCGACGAGCGCCAAAGATGGCGAGGCGGTGGCGTTTGACTTCGGTAGCATCAGGTTCACGGCGGACGATATGATCGTCGATGGCAGCGCAGTCACGAGCAAGACGTTCGTCTATGCCGTGCGCGAGATTGTGCCCAACCCCGCGAAGGTTGGCATCCAGTACAGCACGAATGTCGCGAAGATTTATGTGACGGTGACCGACGATGGCGAGGGCCATCTGGTTGCTACGTCCTCGACCGAGAACGTCACGTTCGTGAACAAGTACGAAACGAGCCTCAATTACACGGCTGCTGGCGGGTTGACGCTGACGAAGACTCTGAACGGCCGCGACATGACCCAGGGTCAGTTCCAGATTCGGGTTGTGCCTCATGACGAGGCGTCGGCTGCGGTGCTTGGTCTGACCATGAACGGCAAGGTGTTCGATATGCCTGCTGCCAAGGATGGTAAGGCGGCGAGCGTGCCGGTATGCAGCGATGTGGAATTCACGCAGCTCGACGCGGGCAAAACGTTCACGTATACCGTTTCCGAGCTTGGCGACGCGGGCAACGGATACACCTTCGATAAGGTTGATCGCACAGTGACGATTTCCGTGAGCGATGATCCCGCTACGGCAACGCTTACAGCAACCACGACGGTTTCCGGTGGTCCCGATGCTGCGACGTATACCTACAAGACGGGCGATAGCCCAGCCGCCGATGCGGCAAAGGTTTCGTTCACGAACAGCTATTCCGCTTCGGGAAGCGTTGATGTGAATGCGACGAAAACCTTGAGCGGCCGCGCGCTGGTTGAAGGCGAGTTCGCCTTTGGCGTGCGGTATGCCAACAGTGAAGCGGCGGGCAGCGACGTGCTTACAGCGACGAATGCGGCCGACGGCACGGTTGCGTTCGGCACGCTGAATTTCGATACGGCGAAACTGAACGAGCTGGTCGCGAAGGGCTCTGCCACGCCGATGACAAGCGATAACGGCGACGCAACCTGGACTATTCCATGTATTGCGTATGAGAAGACCGACGGGCTCTCCGATCGTGGCATTACCGCAACGACTCAGTCGATTCCGTTCACCATCAATGCTGTCGATGATGGTTCTGGCGCGCTTGCTGTGACTATCGAGGCTGGCGATAAGGGGCTGGCTTTCGAGAACACGTACGGAACGGGCGATGCATCGGTGAGCGTGACGGGCGTGAAGCATTTGAGCTACGCCGATGGTTTGACTCCGGGCAACATCGCGGGCAAATTCACGTTCACCATTAAGGCGAATGAAGAGGGTGCCCCCATGCCTTCCGGCGGCGCGACTGCGACGAATGCCGCTGATGGAAGCATCGATTTCGGCAAAATCGTGTTTACGCTCGATGCTCTGAACAAGGCGCTGGGCACCACGCAGCAAGGAGCGGCTCTTGACACTGGTGCGGCAAGCATTCAGTCTGCAGCTCCTGCCGCGAATGATGTTGTGGCTGCGGGCACGACCGCGGGCGTCGAGGTTGCGGGCGATTCCGCGATGCCCGCCCAAGCGACGACGGGCAATGATCTTGCTGGCAATGCTGCCGATGGTGCGGCGAATGCCGACGGCGCTGGCCAGGGCGCGGTTCCTGTGAGCGACGATGCGGTTGGGCTTGCTGCGGCGGGCGGCGCTGAGCCTGCAGCGGTTGACACTGCTTCCGGCACAAGCGATGCGGCTCCGAGCGGCAATGCCGACAACCAGGCGACAGCTCCTGCGGCTTCTGTCAACGCTGCACCGGCTGCCAATGCGGCAACCGATAATGCGGCGGCGAGCGTTCAGAGTGCTGCTCCTGCGGCGCAAGCTGCCACGGTTCGCTCCCATGTGTTCACCTATACGATTACCGAAACTGGCAGCGCGCCCGGTGTTACCAACGACACCAGCGTGAAAACGGTGAGCTTCAAGGTAACCGATAACGGAAAGGGCGAGCTGACGGTTGAGCGCGTCGGCGACGAGACCAAGCCGAAGTTCGAGTTCACCAATGCGTACAGCGTTACCCCCGTTGATTCGAGCGTTACTGACCAAATTAAGGTCTCGAAGTCGCTCGTGGGGCGCGAGCTGGTCGAGGGCGAGTTCCTTTTCGAGCTTGTTGAAAACGACCAGGTTGTGGCGCAGGGCGCGAATGACGCTGCGGGCAACGTGTCCATGAGTGTGGTTACATATACGACGGCTGGCGAACACGACTACGTTCTGCGCGAGGTGGGCGCTGGCACGACGCATAATGGCGTGACGTTCGACGGCAAATCAATCGCGATTCACACGAAAGTGATCGATAACGGCGAAGGTGGCTTGGTGGTTAAACATGCACTCGCCACGGATGATGCCAATGCTGCGTTTGTGAATACGTATGCGCACGGTACGACGAGTGTGGTGCTTGGCGCAACGAAGGTGTTGAGCGGCAAGGCCTTGGCCGATGGCCAGTTCACCTTTGTGCTGACCGCGGAAGACGGTACGGTTTATCAGGCGAAGAACGATGCTGCGGGATCGGTTGCGTTCCCCGCGCTGACGTTTGCGGAACCTGGTACCTACGTGTATACGATTTCCGAGGTGAACGACAAACAGGCGAACGTGACCTACGATACCGCGACGTACCAAGTTGTCGTGAACGTGGTCGACGATGGTCAGGGGAATTTGGTCGCGACGGTGGCTTACGACGAGGGCGCGGCCCCGACGTTCAAGAATTCCTATACTGAGCCGCCTGCTCCTGCGCCCACGCCGGGCGGTGGCGCAACGACGCCGAAGAATCCGGTTGTGAAGCTGTTCTCGAAGACGGCCGACGATGCCGGGTTGATGCTTGGCGCGGCTGCGGTTGCGGCTGGGCTTGCGCTGGTGGTTTGCGGCGCGGCTGCTTGCTGGCGTCGTCGCAGCTAGCGAAGGGCGAGCGGTAGTGAATGGAACGGCCCCGAGGAATCGGGGCCGTTCTGCGTTTAGGTGCCGAAGTTCTTATTGCTTGCAAGGGACGAGCGATCATTCCGCGTTTGGGTGACGAAATTCTTATTATGATTGAGAAGCAACTGCCTATCTGGCCTCGATTGTGAAGAACTGGTGATTGGCGGGTATTCTCGGAAATTCGGTCTTGCATTAAACGCTGAGGCTGGTAATATATCTTCTTGCCTTAAGGCACCTAACATATTGCGGGGTGGAGCAGTCTGGTCAGCTCGTCGGGCTCATAACCCGAAGGTCATCGGTTCAAATCCGGTCCCCGCGACCAAAAGTTTCAGCAGGTCAGAACGGTAAAAGTTCTGGCCTGCTTTTTTATTTTCGACTCTCGAATTCACTCCTGGAGAAGAATTTGAGAAGAATGCGTTCCCGTTGCGCAGGCGCGTTCCAGCTGTGTGCGTGATGTGTGGCACGATGGGGATGGGCGTTTGGCCTGCCTTCCCATGGGAGGGCAGGCCAAACGGCAAGTCGTAACCGACCTGATTGAAATTACTCATTGTACTGAGTAAAAATACTCAGTACAATGAGTAAAAATACTCAGTACGACAAGAATGCGGGTTCTGGAATGTTTGAGCGGCATTATGTGAAAACCATCGTCGATAGAATCTCCGAAACGAACAATCCGCTTATGCAGGTTGTCGTTGGGCCTCGTCAAACAGGCAAGAGCACAATGCTCGGTCAAGCTTTGGCGAAAATCGACACGGAGCAGTTTTTTATAAGCGCAGACGATGCCATCGTTCCGAGCGAGGAATGGCTTCAGGTTGAGTGGCAGCAGGCGAGAAATGCTACGCGGTCGGGGTCGCGCCCCGTGGTGCTTGTCGTTGACGAGATTCAAAAGGTGCCCCATTGGTCGCTCGTCGTTAAGTCACTCTACGATGCCGATCGGCGAAACGACATGCCAGTTCGGGTTGTTTTAAGCGGCTCGTCGTCGCTTCTGCTGCACAAGGGACTGGAAGATTCCCTCATGGGGCGCTTTGAGCTTATTCATTCTCCGCATTGGAGCTATTCGGAATGCTTCCAGGCGTTCGGTTTCTCGTTTGACGATTACCTTTATTACGGCGGCTACCCTGGCGCAGCGCGATTTGCGAGCGACGATGCTCGCTGGATTTCGTATATTCGTGAAGCGATTATTGAGCCAACGATTTCGCAAGACGTTTTGGCCCTTGAAGATATTCGCAAGCCGGCGCTCATGAGGGCGCTTTTCCGGCTCGGCGCAACGTATTCGGCGCAAGAACTCTCGTATACCAAGATGCTTGGACAACTGCAAGATGCGGGCAACACGGTGACGGTTGCACATTATCTCGATTTGCTTGATAAAGCGGGAATGCTTTGCGGCATTCAGAAATACGATGCCAAAGAGGTGAGGCGCAGAAAATCGTCGCCACGTTTCATGGTGTACGACACCTCGCTTATGACGGCATCGTCAGGAATTGAGAAATCGAGATATTTGGGTGAACCCGATTTGCGCGGCCATTTGGTCGAATCGGCGGTTGGCGCACGGCTTCTCGCGCGGGCGTCCGAAGAAGGTTTGGGCGTGTATTGGTGGCGCGAGGGGATAAAAGAGGTCGACTTCGTCGTTTCGAAGGGCTTTGATTCGCTTTCGGCTATTGAAGTGAAAAGCGGCAAAGAAAAGGGTCAGAGCGGGATGGCCGATTTCCTGTCTGCCCATCCGAGTGCGAAGCGAATCGTTGTTGGCGGCGCGGCGTCTGGCGCATGCGGCGTCGAGGAATTCCTCAAAGATGAGGTGGAATTGTTCTATTAGCCTGTCGTTTTGTCGTTGCTTGCTGCGCCGAAACCGGCTCGTTTATCAAAAGGCCGATTCCGAATTTCCGGAATCGGCCTTTGCTGTTGCTGAACGTTGGTGCTATGCAGGCCTCATTTGTATTTGAACGGTCGCGGCGTCTCGCTACTTCAAAGTCACCATTTCGAACATGGGCAGGGCATCTTCCCAGGTAAGATTGCTGTTGGCATAGATGCTGACCGTTGTGCCGTTCGATGCTTCGGCATACAAGTACGTGGCGCCATGCGTAGCGACGAAGCGCGTCCACGTCACGCCATTGATTTCGACTTCGTCAATCTCGCCGCCACCCATGTTGTTCTGGGCGAGCTTGGCTTCACCCATCGGGTCTTTTGAGGCGGTGTACACGTCGACGTGTCCATCATCTACGGCATCGAGGCTGAACTCGGCATCGCTGTGCTTCTCGTCCATTTCGGTAAGCGTCCAGCCATCGGCGGCCTTCGCGCTATAGGTTTCGAAATCGACGCCGCCAAGGGCCTTGATTTCGTCGGCCTTTTCCTTAACTGCCTTGTATTCGTCGGTCTCGCATCCCGTGGTATCGAAGTGCATCACACTGGGGTTGGTGCCGCCCGATACGTCATTCTCGAATTCGACGGTAATAGGTCCGTAATAGTTGTTGTCAACGACCCAGAAATACGCCCACTCAACGCTTTCGCCAGGTGCGATGGGCGGATTGCCCTCTGTTTGGGCGTCTTTGCAAAGCTCCGCCGGCGGGGTTTCGATTTCTTCGACATACGCGGTGAACGTATTGAAAATGCTATCGCCCGGTTCAAGGTTGCCGGGAGCAGCGTTCGTGGTGAAGCTGAAGCGGTCAAGCGGCTTGTCGCTTGTGTTTGTGATGCGTACGCGCAGCCAGAAGCCATCTTGCCCATAGAACTCGCCGCGATAGTACGTGCCATCGGCGAGTGATTCGACGGTGAAGCCCTCGACTTCAATCTTCTGTGATTCGTAGGCCGATTTGCTGGCGGCGGCATTGCCGCCCGATTCGCCCTGCTCGCCGCCGCCACCGCCGCATGCGACCATCGTGCATGCAAGCGCCGCGGACAGTGCGACTGCGGGCGCGCCCAGCAGAATCTTCTTCGTCATGGGTTTCATCATTCCCATCACTTCCTTTCGCATCGCGATCAAAAGCCGCTCTCCCTTCGGTGTTCATCGCGCCAGTTCGGCTTTCAAAGCGATTGTGCTGCGTTCGCCAGCGAGCGCGAAGTACTCTGCGGCTCAAATGGTGAGCGCACAAAGTCCCAAACGGCTAAAAGAGGAAGCGGTGGTTTTTTGAATGGTTGGCTTGCTGACGAAGCGGTCGGGCGATTCGTTGATACCCATGAAGCGCCTCTGGGTAGCCACCCTTCTCGTTCTGTCGCCGACGAGCATGCTGTATGGTCGCGCTCATCGGATTGCGGACACTTGAGCGTATGTGTGGGGAATGGGTTCTGATACCATCCGTGAACCATGTCGCGCATTTCCCGTTGCGACATGCTTGAGAAGAGGGAGGAACACCATGATCATCGAATTCAAGGGCATGCGTCCTGACGTGGAGAAAGCTACGTTTATCGCCGACAGCGCCACGCTTTCCGGCGATATTCATTTGGCGGAAAACACTTCCGTATGGTTCGGCGCATCGGTGCGTGCCGAAGTCGCGTCCATCACCATCGGCCGCGACAGCAACGTGCAAGACAACGCCATGCTCCATGCCGATTACGATTTGCCCATCACCATTGGCGAGCGCGTGTCGGTGGGGCACAACGCCATCGTGCACGGTGCCACCATCGAGGACGACGTTATTGTGGGCATGCATGCCACGGTTATGAACGGTGCTCATGTCGGTCGCGGTTCCATTATCGCCGCGGGCGCGCTGGTCAAAGAGCATGCCGTGATTCCCGAGCGCTCGCTGGTCGCAGGCGTTCCTGGCGTGGTCAAGCGCACGTTTACCGAAGAAGAGCTTCAGCGCCAGAAGAAAAATGCGGCGGTGTATACCGACGACGCGAGCGAGTACGCCAACAACGTTAAAATTGTAGGCTAGCGAGTTCCGAGGCGGTTGGGTTCGCTGCGAATACTGCGTCGCATCGGTCCCCGGGAGCCGAGTGGGCGTCTTTTTCGACGTCTTCGAACTGAACGATCGTCTTGCTTCGACGTCTTCGAACCGAAGTCGCCTTGTTTCGGCTTTCGTGCCTGTTCTAACGATTTTCAGCCTGTATCGTTGCTTTTTGCGCGTGCTCTGAAATTTCGGTTTGCGCTTTTGGGAACATCGGGTATAATTCGATTTCGCGCCCGAGTGGCGGAATGGCAGACGCGGCGGTCTCAAAAACCGTTGTCGAAAGACGTGCGAGTTCGACTCTCGCCTCGGGCACCATTCTGAATCTGAAAAGCCGGCTTCTAAGGAAGTCGGCTTTTTCTTTTTAAGAGCCTACGTCTCGGCACGAACAAAGGCCTACATCTCGGCGCGAATTCCGCTTCGGCCGCGCCACCGTCTTCAAAAGGAGGAAACCAGCTTCCTTTTGAAGCTGGTTTCTTTTGAGGGGTCAATGATCTCGACTTAAAGGGCCTACGCTTTCGACGCCAGCATGAAATGTGAGAAACGAAGAGCAGCCCGTTATGCGAACATGGCATCGATCCTGCATGAAACGCACGTTCGGGCAGTCAAACGACGTTCAGGCGGTTGACACCTTCCCGCTCGGCGTATGGAAGCTTGCCGGAGATGTGCGTTCCGTTCGGCGTATGGCATCTTGTTGAAAAAGTTGGTCCTGTCCGCCATACGGAAGCCCGCCGAAAGGTGTGGTGCAAGGGGACTTGCCGAAAAGTGCGCCCTGTTCGGCGTATGGGACCTCTCGGACCTCTCGGAAAGTGTGCTTTGCTCGGCGTATGGAAGCCTGTTGAAGGCATGCATTCTTTTCGGCGTTGGCAGAAAATGCCGCAATGGGGCCCGATTGCATGGATTCGGGAACGTGCTGCCAGGAAACGCCACGATGGGGCCTTTTCTCGGGCGGATATTCTTCGGCTCTCTTTTCGGAAAATTACGTGACCTGGCCTTTTGTTGAACTTAGTTATTCCGTTCGGGCTTTTGCGGGCTTTTCCCTCCGTAATGAGGTCTGCAGAGAGGCCCCCTTGTCGCGTTTTCTGCCATCTGGGGCTCGAGACGCTGCAAGGTTTTCTTACGATGCGTTTCGGCGTAAGGTGTCTTCGTCAAGAGATTGGAGCTGTTTTGAATATCACGTGTTCTATGGCCGTGAGCAGCAAAAGCGGAAACACCAAATTGGTGGCTGATGCCCTGCGGCGCGAATTGTCTGGCGCTGGAGTTCGCTTTGCGGCCTCTTTCGATTTGGTGGATGACGCGGATGCGGACCCGGCGCACTCGGAAGGCGTTAAAGGTGCTGAAAATGTCGAAGGCGCTGAAGGGGACGAGGCCGTCGAAAATGGCCAAAGCGCCAACGCCGCTGCATCGGCGCCCGTTGAATCGACGTCTTCCACATCGACGATTGCCACGCAAGCGAGTGAGGCCGATGTGGTATTCGTCGGCTTTTGGTGCGACAAGGGCTCATGCAGCCCCGCTGTTCAGCATTTTCTTCAGGGGCTTGCGGGAAAGCGCGTTTTCCTGTTCGGCACCTGCGGTTTCGGTGAAAGCGACGAGTATTTCGCGCAAATTCTCGAGAGAGTCCGCGCATATTTGCCTGCCGATGCGCAGTATATTGGCGGCGCGATGTGCCAAGGCAAGATGGGTATGGGCGTGAAGCGCCGCTACGAGGGCATGCTCGAGAAAGATCCCGAGAACGCTCAGGCTCGCATGCTGATTGACAATTGGAACAAGGCACAAAGCCATCCGAACGAGGACGACTTCTCGCGCATCGCGGCTGCGGCGAAAGAAGCGCTCGAGGGCATTGCCGAGTAGCGCCGCGACCAAAGCGAAAGAAGCGATGGTGAGCGTTGCCGAGCGGTGGGTTCGCTTAAAGAAGAAGGCCAAGGGTTCGTGCCCTTGGCCTTCTTGGTGTTGCGTGCGTCGAGTGTCTCCTGGGGCGCTTCGCCCGCGCCCTTCGCCTACAGCAGGCTGACGTTTTCGCCCTTCATGGCTTTGTTCATGGTGCGCACTGAGCACATGGCGCCGCACATGGTGCAGGTGCTCGGGTCGTGCGGGTTGGTGCTCGCCACGTATTCTTCGGCCTTTTTGCGGTCGATGGCTTCGTCGAACATCGCGGGCCAGTCGAGGCGCTGGCGGGCGCGAGCCATGCGGTCGTCCCAATCGCGAGCGCCGGGAATGCCGTTCGCCAAGTCGGCGGCGTGTGCGGCAATTTTCGAGGCGATAACGCCCTCGCGTACATCCTGCACGCTCGGCAGGCGCAGGTGCTCGGCGGGAGTCACGTAGCACAGGAAGTCGGCGCCGTTTGCCGCGGCGATCGCGCCGCCAATGGCCGACGTAATGTGGTCGTAGCCAGGCGCGATATCGGTCACCAGCGGCCCCAGCACGTAGAACGGCGCGTTGTGGCACAGGGTTTTCTCGATTTGCATGTTGGCCGCGATTTCGTTGAGCGCCATGTGACCCGGGCCCTCAATCATGACCTGCACGTTGCGCTCCCATGCGCGCGTGGTAAGAAGGCCCAGCTCAATGAGCTCGCTTACCTGGCCCGCGTCGGTGGAGTCGCTCACGCAGCCAGGGCGCAGCGCGTCGCCGAGCGAAATGGTGACGTCGTATTCGTACAGAATGTCGAGCAGTTCGTCGTAATGCTCGAAGAATGGGTTCTCGTTGCCCGTCATTTCCATCCAGGCGTAAATCAGGCTGCCGCCGCGGCTCACAATGTTCATCATGCGGCCGCTGCGCTTGAAGCTGTCGATGCTCTTGCGGTTGAGGCCGGCGTGAATGGTTACGAAGTCCACGCCTTCTTCGGCATGCGCGCGCACGACGTCAAGGAAATCTTGCGCGGTGATGTTGCCCAGGTCTTTTTCCAGGTAGCCGACGGCGTCGTACATGGGAACGGTGCCGATCATCGCGGGCGACATATCCACGAGCGCGCGGCGGAAATCGTGCGTTTTGCCGTAGTTCGACAGGTCCATAATGGCCTCGGCGTCGAACTCAAGTGCGGTGCGCACCTTCTGCATCTCGCAGTCGTAGTCGCGCTCGTCGCCGGAAATGCCTAGGTTCACGTTGATTTTCGTGCGCAGCCCTTCGCCAACGCCATGCGCGTGCAGCGCAGGGTGGTTGTGGTTGGCGGGAATGGCGATGGTGCCGCGCGCGACGCGCTCGCGAATGACTTCGGCGTCGATGCCTTCGTCTTCGGCGACTTGCGCCATTTGCGGCGTGACGATGCCGAGCTTGGCGGCTTCCATTTGGGTTGAATAGGTTTGGGTCATGGTCGCTCCCTTAATAGACGGGCAGCCCCTGCGCCTCGCCGCGACGCTTGCGCGCCCGCTTTCCGCAATTACTGTCCGAGGTTTCTGCGCAAGTATAGCCGCTCGCGGCGCATGGGGCGAACGCGCTTCGCCGTATGGCGCGAATTCTGCACCAGTTACTGCGGAAAAGGCCCCTTTCTTCAAGGAAAACGGAAGAGCGTGGCGCATGGCATGAATTGTGCTGCCCGCCTAACAAAGGCACGATGAAGAAAACGGCGGAAAGAAGGTTTGCGATGAAGGGAGCCAAACGGGGGAGATTGCCTCTGAGCGTCTCTGCCTGAATGGTGCATTTATTTTCGAGCGGCCGCGCCCGAATAGGAGTCGCTTCCGAAAGTCTCGATGGAGCCGCCCGGGGGCGTGGAGCCAGTTCTTGAAATGCCCGTTTATCCTGGGGTTTCGCTGCGTTACACTGAAAAAGCATTCGTTGCATCGTTAACCTGCGAGTAGGGGATAACCCAGGAAGAGACGGTGGTATCAATGGCAGCTCCCGAGACGTTGCATGTCCGCAACATCGTGTTGGTCGGACAAGATGGTGCGGGCAAAACTTCACTGGCCGAAGCCATGCTCTACATTTCCGGCCAAACGCCGCGCATGGGCACTACGCACGACGGAAAATCGTACCTCGACTACGATGCCGAGGAAATCAAACGCAAGTTCACTATGGGCACATCGGTCGCGCCCATTCCGTATAAAGATTACAAGATCAACCTGCTCGACACGTCGGGCCACCCCGACTTCATTGGCGACACGCTCGCAACCATGCACGCCGCCGAAATGGCCATGTTCGTGGTTGACGCCGTAGAAGGACCGCAGGTCATGACCACGAAGCTGTGGCGCGAGGCCGAAACTATGCGCCTGTCGCGCTCGGTGTTCATTAACCACATCGATCGCGAGCATGCGAACTTCGACGTTATCATGGCCGCGCTGCACGCCCGCTTCGGCGCGCGTTTGGGCGTGGTGACCATTCCCATTGGCGTTGACAAAGATTTCAAGGGCGTCATCGATATTCTGCGCATGAAGGCGCGCTACTTCGAAGGCGATTCTGAGCGCGTGGAAGAAATTCCCGATGAATACCTTGAGCAGGCCCAGGTGGCGCGCGACAAGCTGTGCGACTTGGTTGCTGAAGCCGATGACGACCTTATGATGAAATACCTCGATGGCGAAGAGCAGCTCACCCAGGCAGAACTCGAGGGCCTGTTCGACAAGGCCATCGCGCAGGAGCTGTTCATTCCCGTGTTCGTGGGTTCTACCATCATCAAACAGGGCATTCAGGGCCTTATGGAAGACATTTGCACCTACTTTCCGCACCCCACGGCGCATGGTCCCATCCCCACGGCCGACGGCGGTGAAGTGAAGGTTTCCAAAGAAGGCGAGCCTGCGTGCTTCGTGTTCAAGACCTTGGCCGACCCCTATGTTGGCCGCCTGAGCTTCGTGAAGGTGCTTTCGGGCACGCTGGTGCCGGGCCTCGAGCTGCTGAACGCGCGCACGGGCAAAAAGGAGCGCCTGGGCCATGTGTGCGTGATGAAGGGCAAAGAAACCACGCCGGTGAAAAGCGCTATGGCGGGCGACATCGTGGTGGTGCCGAAGCTCGTCGAAACGCGCACGGGCGACACGCTTTCGGAAAGCGGCAGCATTGCCATTGCCCCGTTGCCGTTCCCTATTCCGCAGTATCCTGTCGCCATTGAAGCTGTGAATAAGAAGGAAGAGGACAAGCTGGGAACCTTCCTTGCGCGTGTTGCGGAAAACGATCCGACTATTCGCATCGAACGCCATGAAGATACGCACCAAACGGTGGTTACGGCGATGGGCGAGGCTCAGATCGATACTATTTTGAGCCGCTTGGCCGCTCAGGCAAAGGTTGAGACGAAGCTTGTTCCGGTGCGCATTCCGTATCGCGAGACCATTCGCAAGACGGCTGAAGCCGAGGGTCGTCATAAGAAGCAGACCGGCGGTGCAGGCCAGTTCGGCGATTGCTGGCTGCGTCTGGAGCCCAACCCCGGGTGCGGTTATGAATTCGTCGACGCCATTAAGGGCGGTGCGATTCCGGGCGGCTTGGTCCCCGCGGTCGACAAGGGCGTGCAGGAGGCCATGGCCGAGGGCGTTATCGCAGGCTACCCCATGGTCGATGTGAAGTGCACCGTGTTCGACGGTTCGTATCATCCGGTCGATTCCAACGAGATGGCGTTCAAGACGGCGGCGCGCATCGGCTTTCGTGCGGCATGCGAGCAGGCGACCCCCGTGGTGCTCGAGCCCATGGCCACGATGAGCATCGCTGTGGGCGAGTCGTACGCGGGCGCGGTAATGGGTGATATCTCCACGCGCCGTGGCCGCATTATCGGCACCGACTCAAACGATGCCGGCGAGACGGTCATTATGGTGCGCGTGCCGTATGCCGAGGTCGTGAGCTACACGAAAGATCTGCGCAGCATTTCGCGCGGATCGGGCAGCTACACCATTGAACTCGATGGCTATGAGCAGGCTCCGGCCGATGTGCAAAAAAAGCTCGTCGCCGAATACGAAGCCAAGCGGGCTGCCGGCAACTAACGATTCGCGAATGGAGCCTGTTAAATGCTCGCAGCGTTTAGCAGCTTTTCTCGCTCGCGAGTGGGCAATGGGGCAGGGGTTTATCCCTGTCCCATTTTTTTTGCGCGGGGAATGTGTTCAATGCTCGTAGCATTTAACACATTCTTTGAGACGGGGAATGAGGCAGCCTTGTACCTTTTAACCTTGCCTTGGTTTTCGTCGCACGCAATCTGCTAAACGCTACGAGCATTTAACAGGTTTTGGCGGGTTCTTGCGCTACCATGGGCGCACGCACCCGTCGGAAGGTCCGCCCATGAAACTCCAACAGCTCGTTTACGTTACGAAAGTCGCGGAATGCGGCAGCATTACCGAGGCCGCGCGCAGGCTGTACGTTTCACAGCCCTCTATCACGAGCGCGATTCACGACCTTGAGCAGGAAATGAGCGTGCATATTTTCGATCGTTCGAACAAGGGCGTGGTGGTTTCGGAAGAGGGCGAAACTTTCCTGGGCTATGCACGTCAGGTGCTCGAACAGACGGAATTGCTTGAGGGCAAATACAAAAATCCCGCACAGCGCGTGCCTCACTTCAGCGTGTCGTGCCAGCACTATTCGTTCGCGGTGAACGCGTTCGTCGACGTGATTCGCGAGTTCGATGCCGCGCGCTACGATTTCACGCTTCGCGAGGAGCAAACGCACGAGATTATCGAAGACGTCGCTCATATGAAAAGCGAGCTTGGCGTGCTCTACTTGTCGGCGCGCAATCGCGAGGTCATCGGGAAGATGCTTGCCGCCAACGAGTTGGCTTTCGAGCCATTGTTTCGAGCCGAGCCGCATGTCTTCGTGTGTTCGAGCCACCCTTTGGCGTCTCGCGCGTCGGTCACGCTCGACGACATGGCTGATTATCCGTTTCTGTCATATGAGCAGGGCAGCTTCAACTCGTTCTACTATTCCGAAGAGCTTACATCCACGCTCGATCGCAACAAAAATATTCGCGTGCGCGATAGGGCGACACTGTTCAACCTGCTCATCGGCCTGAATGGCTATACGGTGTGCTCGGGCGTGATTAGTGCTGAGCTCAATGGCGCGTCGATTATTTCAGTGCCGCTCGATATCGATGAGTATATGGAAGTGGGGCTGGTCACGCGCAAGGGCACGCAGCGTTCGGTATACGGCGCGGCATATGTTGAAGCGATTCGACGACATATTCCGCAATAGGGTCGAGGTGGCGCGAAGCGAAGCACGCGCGGCGACTTGCCGCTTTGTGGCGTATTCTCGCAGGTCGTCCAACGGTGGCCCCATGCTTCCGTTCTGGTTTGTGTGACGGCGCTCTTGGGTAGCTTGGCTCGGTAGCGCCGTGGCGACATCGACTCATTGCCTCGGCGGTTCGTCTTAGCACCGTGAGCTCGCGGCGCGTTCCGAGGGCTGGCATCCGGCAGTTCGGTTTTCGACAGGCTGGCTGCCTGTGTCGCTCTTTGCCACGCCATAGGAGAAACCTATTACAAAAGCAAAGTTATTCGTATTTCACAATCACAAAGCAGACCTGCATACTGTTCGGCAGACATTAAACCAATTCGAACAGAAGGTTAAACATGACTGCGAATTCTGTAACCAATGCGCCGTTTCGCTGCGATATCGTCGGCAGCTTTCTTCGTCCCGACGTGCTGAAACAGGCGCGTGCCGACTTCAATGCGGGCGTCATCGACGCGTCCCAGCTCAAGACCGTGGAAGACGTGGCCATTCGCGATCTTGTTGCCAAGCAGAAGGCTGCGGGCCTGAAGGTTGTGACCGATGGCGAATTCCGCCGCAGCTATTGGCATCTCGACTTCATGTGGGGCCTTCAGGGCATTGAGCGCCGCACGAGCCGCGAGGGCTATATGTTCCACGACGAGGAAACCACGGCAGATACCGCGGTGGTCACGGGTTCGATTTCTGGCGAGAACCACCCGTTCGTTGAGCATTTCAAGTTCGTGCAGGCGCTCGCTGGTGACGACCACGTTGCGCGCCAGACCATTCCTGCGCCTATCCAGACGTTTTCGGAAGTGACGCTCGATCGTTGCGATGGCCAGCAGGAAAGCCTGCGCGGCGTGTACGCGACCGACGAAGAGCTTGCCGATGCGATTGCTGCCGCATATCGCCAGGTGATCGCCGATTTGTATGCCGCTGGTTGCCGCAACATTCAGTTCGACGACTGCACGTGGGGCATTTACTGCGACACCGATTTCGTGGCGAAAACGGGCATGCAGGCTGTCGATATCCAAAAGGTGAGCGAGCTCGGCGTGACATTGAACAATGCTGCTATCGAAGGCGCGCCCGAAGACCTCGTGATTAACACCCACGTATGCCGCGGCAATTACCACTCCACCTACGCGTTCGAGGGCGGCTACGACCCGGTGGCGCCGTATTTGTTCGCGCACGAAAACGTGAACGCGTTCTATCTTGAATTCGACACTCCGCGCGCGGGCGGTTTTGAGCCTTTGGCTCACGTCGCCGAGGGTAAGAAGGTCGTGCTCGGCCTTATCACGTCCAAGCAGCCCGGCTTGGAGGACAAGGAAGTGGTGAAGGCGCGCATCAAGGAAGCGTCGAAGTACGTGCCGCTCGAGAACCTCTACCTTTCGCCGCAATGCGGCTTCGCGAGCTGCGAGATTGGCAATAAGCTCACCGAGGAAGAGCAGTGGGCGAAAATCGCTCTCATCCAAGAAATTGCCGCCGAGGTGTGGGGAGAGTAACGTTACGGGCAATGTTGCGGGAATGCGCGATTGCAAACGACTTTATGGCGTGGTCGTCGTAGAGTCGCTGTGGGTTGTGTTCTGGTCTGAGGATAAAGAAAGGGCTGGTCATTTGACCAGCCCTTTCGTGTGCTTACGGAAAATAGGAATCAAACCCGTTTCCGCTTAGCGACGTCCGCCGCGACCGGGACGATTGCCGCCCTTGCCGCCACGGTTGTTGCCATTGGAGCGGCCGCCTCCGAAATTGCCGCCACGGTTGTTGCCGTCGCGACCGCCGAAGTTGCGGCCGTTGTTGCGGCTCGCGCCGCCCTTGCCGGAGCGCTGGAAGCCATCAGAATGGCCGCCGTTGCCGGGGCGTCCGCCGCCGTTGCTCGGACGGTCACCGAAGCCCTTGCCGCCGAAGCCGTTGCTGCGGTTGTTGCCGCCGCGGCCGCCGTTGCCGTAGTTCTTCTTGCCGGGCTTGCTGCCGCGGCCGTCGGAGTACTGCTTGTCGGCGTACTTCTTGCCGCGTGCGCCGCGGCTGCCGCGCTCGTCGTCGAAGAAGCTGCCTTGATAGGCTTCGTTG
>OLSI01001023.1_pt1 | contig 20789 bp, 21 predicted proteins | sample 1672661 | NCBI WGS metagenome assembly OLSI01 (sample SAMEA3136711, study PRJEB25190) | human gut metagenome | biome: human gut; feature: human-associated habitat; material: faeces | place: Austria | collected 2013 | reverse complement strand
TCGGTAAAGCAGTAACGACAGTTGCAAGAGCTAAGAAGCCCGTACACAATCGTTTCCATGTCTTTTTCATAAATCTAATGCTCCTTTCATTTTGGGTAATAAAATAGCCGTCCAATAAGAACGGCTGGAAATAGAAAAGGAACGTCATTTTAGGCGTTCCATAGTCTATAAGTTATTCAATTTTTTCTTGTTTCAATACTGATGTGCTGTACCATATCTTTGCATATCTAGGAAAACTTGCGTATCAAGGCTCATTCGTTAGTAGTAAATAAGTAGTAAATTGATGTGTTTGTTTCCTTGAAAATGCTGATAGATACTGTGTTTTAGCGGATAATCAGATTTTTATTGTGTTTTTTCTCTTAAAAATAATAACAAATTTTTTTGAACTTCCTATTTTTTTCCAAGTGCCTTTCCCATCTTGTTGATTCAATGTTCTCTGGTATAATATATTCTTGTAATAATATTCTTTTATTTTAACTGGTCTATCTAGAAGTGTTTCAATGAAAGAATCTATAATTTCAAACATTTCCTGCTCACTACGATAGTCAAAGGAAAAATAAATATATTCAAAATTCCAACACATTATTACGATTTCATCTTCTAGGAATTCCACTTCTATGTTCTGCGTAATGCATAACTTCGATTTATTATTACATATTTTATACTTTTCAGATAACATTCTTTTTACAACGCAAATATCTATCATTTTCCTAACCACCACTCCTTAAAATAATTTCTACCATTTGTAAATCATCTTACTACGAAATGTATCGGTTTATTATGATGTGTGGTATGTATTTCAAACTGTACTTTACTCATAACTTTTATTCCCATATACACCCCATTACTTCTGAAAAAGTATAATACTGGCTTTAATGCTTTATTAATTGCATTTATTATACGAACTCCCCATATCATACCAACCACAACCCCAAATGCTACACACGCGACAGTAAAAGCAGTTAGTTTTTTTCCATTTAATCCGCATTTTTTTCCTATAGAATATGCAAGTGCTCCAAATATCACTCCACTAGCAGCTGCAATTGCAGCTCTAAAAAACCATTTTCCTGTTGGATCTATATTATTAACCGGATTTCCATTACAATAGCAATACAAATTATCTTTATACACACTATCACTTTCTATTTCTAATACACTGACATCATCTGCATTTATAAATCTTCCCACCTCTGCATCGTAATATCTGCTCTGCAGATAATAAAGATTTGTATCGCTTTCAGTATCAGTGAAGCTTCCGTCATAGTAGTATCCTCTGTACAATACATGATTTAACTCAAAGGGGACCTCATATCCTTCATAACAAAAACTCTTTTCTGTATCTGTGATGACATTTCCCCATGCATCATATGTATATGAAGCGATTTCTGCTCCCCCGTCATCAAGCAGACCTGTCACATCTCCCTGCAGGTTCTTTTCATAATAAAGTCATATTTATGTAGATTATATATTTTAGATTAAATTAAATTAAATTTAATCTAAATCTGTCACACTCCCTTCTTCATCTAAATAAATTCCAATTTGTGTAATATATATATTGACTCCAACAATTTTGAAATAACATTTATAATATACTTCTTTCTTCCCTTCACTAGTCTCAAGATAAACAGCTACTTTAACATGTTTATTAATCCAGTTTTCATTGTCATATGAACATTCTACTGATTTTACTATGTGATTTTTATCATCCCAATATATGTTATTTAGGATTTTTTTACTATCTTCTTCAGAAATATATTTGCTATTACAATTTTCAGTCAAAATTGTTTTAGTAAAAATATCTCCTATTTGATCTAAATAGAAAAATCTTACAGGATATACAATAACTATTGTTATTATTGATATTATTAATAACGTAACACATATTATCTTTTTTTTATTCATACAAACTTCCTCTCTCCTTTATGTGGCATATCTCAACATGATCGTAATAATCCCCTTGTAACGGTTCTCGAAGGTCCTTATTAAAATGACTGTCTGAATGTGCAGCATAATTAATTTTATCTGCTGTTACCGAAGAAATTATGGCTGTATGAGAATAACGTTTCTTTTTACTGGAATAAAAATATATCATATCACCAACTTTTGGATGAAATCTATTTATATAATTTTTCATTTGTTGTTTTGTTACTTTTTTTACAATTTTAAATGATTTATTACTAAAGTATTTTTTTACATACTTTCTTTGTTCCACAACCGTTGTCCAACTCTTTGTGTATGCGAATCCAATTCCCTGTATACAAGGCATACAATACCAATTACTGGTCATGTTAATCCCTCCAGTCCACAAGCACTGTGATGCAAAATTTGCATTATTCAAACTCGCAAAGTCTGGTTTGATTCAGATTATTTCAATACAATTATCTATACTATTGTGTATTGATAAACTGTATCTTTTCCACACATTATTTTTCTTTTCACATATTTTTAGTACCAATCCAGTACCATTGTACTTTTTTATTATTATGTGTAGTTCTGGTGGCTTGCAGGTTCGTTTACTATTCAGAGAATAATCATCTGATAATTTGCAAGTCCACCTATGGAAATTATAATCTCCAGACGATGTTTCTGCAACTAGAAATTTTGTGGTACTAATGGGCAGTACCACAAAATTTCTATGTACTGAATAAAATCGATTGCCTTTGCAAGATTTCTCTTAACTTGTCTGCTCAGGTATACTTTACTTTCTGCTACAATCGTCAGTAAAAATCTGATAAATCATGCCTTTTGCTAAATTACTATTTGTTTCTATTGTTATTTATATAAACTTCACTTATATTTTAGTCGTTCTCTTAAAAATGGCTTGATAGAATATGCTATCAAACCTCTTATCTTTCTATGCTGCTGTTCTGTAATCTCACTCTTATTTCTTTTATTGAACATATCCAACATAAACTGATAATCATTTGTTCCATCATACCTATTATATTTATTGGGTGCAAATGCTCCTTCTTCATACAATGCATATAGTAATTTCTTCGAAAAGTACTTTGAAGTTAATTCTATTCGTTCCCCTCTTTCCATAGCATGCGCTAAACGATACATATCCATTTGAACATCTACTTCATAATCTAGATCATCTCGCTCAAATTTTTCTATACAAGAAGATCCTATCGGGTATAAACTTCTACCTGTTTCTCTATTTCTAATCGTAAATAAGTATCTCAGATTCTCTTTTCCACATACACATTCTGATGCATGTTCCTCATCTTCTTCACAATCAACAATATCCCATTCCCGCACTGCTATTTCCCAATTATCCGTTGTAGATGCTTCTAAAACACGTTTAATTAAGTTTTGATAATAAGAACTCGCCATCATTAACACCTCTCTCCTGCGTTTTCGTTAGTAATATCTATAAAAAGACCCGATGTGGATTCGAACCACATCTTTCCCCTTCATAAGTGCACTGTTGCAAATGCACTTATGAAGGGGGACGCCCTACCATTAGACTATCGGGTCAATAATCATGTTAAGAAGTTTTGGTATTTGCTCTATGAACTCTTCATCCACCTTATACAAGGTCTTTATGTACGAGCAAAGCGCTTTCTCTTGACGGTTTTTACTATATTTCCGCCATTTACTTATTTGCTTATCTGGAATATCCAAAGCTATTTTAGTATAATCATAAGCCATTTTCTCAAAAATGTATGTTGCCAATTCAACACAAGATCTAGAAAACATAACAAAATCATCGAATGATATTTCTTCATATTTATTTGGTGCTACTAGCTTTGAAAATTTAGCCTCGGTCTTAAAATTATACTTTTGTAATTTACGATATTCTTTTTCATGAGAATCAACCTCACATAAATCATGAACCGAAGTATTTCTTATCAGTCGATAGTATTCACATAACTCATACAAAGGTTTCATATCATCAGATAAGTTATTACCACAAATATTTCTGACTGCACATGATAAATATGACTCTTCTTGAATTCTCGGTTTATATTCATTCTTTCCGTATTTATTTATCTGCCGGCATACATCTTTCAAAAATGTTTCAAAGCACAAATGAACATTAACAATATAACTTCTGCATATTTCGCAAACCATCGAATCTGCATCATAATTTGTCAGAGTTACTGCATATTCTGTTGCTAACTTCACAAATGTATCCCTTTTCTGTATCTCGTTTTGATGTTCAACCCAAAAACACCTTTTTGACAATTCAACAAACTGATTAATTGCACAATATTTTCCCAATACATCTTTAAAATTATTTAGTGCATTCTTCTCATACATTTTATCTATTTCCTAATAAACCTGCCTGATAATCTTTCTCGAAATAATTTCCAATTCCTTTTGCTTATGTCCATGATTTTGAACCTCCTCAGTCTCAAATCTAGTGAGACTTCGTTGAGACTAACTTCGGAATATTCTTGAGTAAAAGTTTGGGTGTCACATTGAGTGCCATATTTACTGTCATTCACTTACTTAATTTTCCATTTACCACCATTATCTGGACCTTTTCGTTCTATGATACCTTTATCCTTTAATTCTGATATATATCTAGCAATTGTTCTATCTGTGACATCTAAGGCTATTCTTAATTCATCAATAGAAATATTCGGATTTTCGGAAATCATTTTTAGGATCTCACATGCTTTAGTAAGCTTCTTCTTAGAATACTCTGGCATTAACTGCTTCATTTTTCCTTCCGAAATTTCTATGACATTTTCTATGACATTTTCTATGACATTTTCATTCACCTGTGTTGCATAATTAGTGCCATAATTCAGATTATACAAAGTCAATGTAAAATCATCATTATCTGCATCAAAGACTGGCATCTTGGTCTCATCAAATTCTACTTGTCCCTCATAATCTGCCAATATCTTCTTAAATCCACTACCTCTACGCTCCATATATTTTAAACGGCTGAATATATCAGCTAATATCGGATTTCTTCGCTTTGACGGAATTTTCAATAGATTTTTCCCCTCAAGAGATATTCCACTTACCATTCCACCGGGTGAATATATTTCAATTCTATCATCGAACATATCTATATGGACTTCACTGCCTATCTCCATATAATTTCTATGAATCAATGCATTTACTACACCTTCCAGTACTGCACGATCCGGATAATCTGGCATTTCAATTCTACCGTCACCTACCTTACGCCATGCTTTCTTGGAATTATTTCTGACAAAATCTGTTCCTGCCTGTAATAGTGTGACAAGACTGCCAGTATATTCCTTATCATCAAGTGCATCTACTATACCAGATGCCTTCGTAAGTCCATTCCACCTTGTGCAAAATAATCTGGAATGGCGAACCGGAGATTCATCTGCCAGAAGAGCTCCTGCATTCGTCAGATTTCCTTTCTCATCAACCAAACCAAAAGATTCATAATCTGTATCTTCAAATGTATTTCCTGTTCTCTGTTTATACACCGATTTTAATTTTGTGAAAGACATATTGCTAAAATCATATCTTGACTTCAGACTATCATAACTTTCACCACTTCCACGAAGTACCAATTCTCTCAACTGCGAAGGTGTTGCCGGAACACTTTCATTTCCTATACGCATAAATGCGACAAGTTGTCCGTCTCCCTCATAATAGTATGGTGTCTGCTGCCCCTTCATAACCTCTACAATAACAAAAGTCTTGTCCCCATCTTTTTCAAATGAAAGCTTAAACTCTGGTATTGGATTCAAATGTATTTTTATTGATTCACTAATTTTCTCCGCATCACCTTCTGCATCCGCAAGTCCCACCAGCTCACTATCATTAGATACACCAAATATCAACTTGCCACCAAAACAATTAGCAAACGCACTGATGCTCTTGCACCAACTTTTAGGTTTCTTCTCTTCAAGAGCAAGCTTTTTGTCATAATCTGTGGTTTCACCAATTAGCTGCTTTATGTCCATGAATTCACTTCCTTCTTTGCAAAAATTTTTCTGCGTAATATTGCATAAATAAAACATTATGATTAGAACTTTATTCTACATAATATTTCTCTTTTCCCTTATTATATCCAGTATTTTTCCAAGTCCGACATATAAATCACTATTGTCTTCACAATACCTCTGCAATCCAATTATATTCATTATTAAATAATCCAGCCTATGTAATTCAGATCCCAAACAAAGCTTATTATAAAACCCTTCTATAGTTGTATTTTTTTTAAACTCATCATTTATCCGAATATAATATTTGTCATCTCTTATAAATACATTCTTAATTTTTTCTCCATCCGGATTCAATGTATCCATTTCTTCCTTTTCAATCCAAAATGAATTTTTATTATGATTACAGTCATGACATGATAAGATTAAATTTCCCATATAACCTGCATCTTTTTTTGTAGCAAATATAGGAGCTTTTTCATATAAAAAATGATCTATTTCAAATTCAGTCTTTTTTATCAAATCAATTGAAGCTCCACAATATGCACATTTCCCATTATATGCTTTAATAAATTCCAACTTAAATTTCTGAGAATTATCACTAATATATCTATGCATATCTTTTGCATTAGGGTGCTCTATTTCAACTAATTTTTCTACTTCTTTCTTTTTTTGTGACACATCAATTAATTCTGGACAATACTTTGTTCTTCTGTAGTCCATATTCCTATCCCTCTACTTTTGTCTGCAACTCTTGAAACATTTTTATCACATCATCAATATCATTCTTAGTAAATTCATCAAATTTTCCTTGACCATTAACTGAATTCACTATTTTTTCGACCATAACTTTTTCCCAGCTAGTATTCTTTTGCAATTCTGAGGTAATTTTTCTAACTTCAAAAATATTTCTAATACATTGGTCCAATATTGGAGGAAGCTTTTCATCATAATATTCCACTGGCGTCTTTCCGCATTTAGGATCATATTTAGAAATTGTTTCATAATCTGGGGCGATTTCATTTTGTGTAATAACAATCACCTCTATAAACGGAAAATATTTTTTTAGAATAATTTTAAATTCTTCTCCTGTAAACTTTCCTGCTATTGCTGTTCTATTTTCAAATAATTTTGAGTCTATAAAAATTATATTTGCTGATTTAACATCCGGATTATTAATCAAACTCTCGTATCCTGCATCTGGATTGAATTTAATATCTAAAGATTCAACATTACAACTCAAATTCTTATATTTATCCAAATATTTGGATAATGAAGTCTCCGGATAATCATCTATATATATAATTTTTAAGTTTTCCATTATATTTTTCCTCCTATAGTGAATTCTATTTCAAATCCCTTTTCCCCACATATTTTCTGTATTTCTCCTCCTGACATTGTACATGTATTATTTACAATCCACATTCCGAGACCATGCCCGTTAGTTCTTGTAGTTTCATGTACCTCTAATATTTTCATCGGATCCGTTTTATACTTATCATCAAGTCCTTTTCCATTATCACAATATTTAATATTTAAAAATCCATTAGTCTCATTTATAGATATAGTGATCATTAGTTTTTGCGTATTTTCATTTTGCTGCACACTATTTAAAATCAGATTATCAAAAATAACCTGCAATATATCTTCTGAAATCTGATAAACAATATCTTCATCCATTGTAATTTCAATACTAAGCCATGCGTAATCTCTTTCCCACACTTTTTTTATAACAGTTAAGATATCTGCTATACTCTGGTACCTAATCTCAAACTGTTTTTTTTCTATTTCTTCCAACATAGTGTCCATGAATGTCACCAATTTTCTTCCAACAACATCATTACTTTCCAACAAATAAGGTACATTTTTATAAGATTTTCTCGTTTTTTCAGAAGAATTCAATTCATCCCACATACCATATTCTTTTAATGCATCTACTATATTATTGTAATTATCATATATGGCATTTCTATCATTTTTCATTTCATGCGCAATGGATGAAGCTTTTAATCCCGTTGTTGCTAATACATTTAAAATTCTTACATCATATTTATATCTAGCCTCTACCGCTTCTTTATCTTTCTGATATTGTTTTCCCTCCTTTTTATAACTTTTGATTTCTGTTGCTAATTGCTTTGCTTCTTCCTTTGTTAAACCACTAACAGATGTCGGTCGGTTTAATACTCGATCAGAAATAGGTGTTGCTTTTTGCCCTTCTACCTGATTCTTAGCATTTATTTTTCTAACAATATTTTGTCTATATCTTTCAAATTCTTTAATGCCTACTAATATTATTTCAACAAATAACTGATAATAAATATTTTCATCTAAGCCTTGGCGGTTAGCCATATCCTGAAGCACAGCATTCTTCTTTTTATCTATCATGACATAACCTGCCATCTGATTTTCTCTCACACGCCATGCACCCGTTGGATGAGAAGCTGCCGCAGGGGATTTTCTAGATCTTTTTCCAAGTCCTAACCAATCTTTCCTTCCTTCATATGAAGATATACTAAATGCATTTCTATATAATATTATTCCACTTTCAATATTTTTAGGTGTGTTTAAATACTTGTATAAAAATTTCTCTTTTTCATCTTTTGATGTGGAAATATTAAAGTATAAATTTGCTGAAAATTCGCCAATATCATTAACCACTGTTTGTATATCAGCATCTAAAAGCTCCGTAATTTTGTTTCCTTTCAACTCATTAACAATATCCGTTTTCGTTTCATATTTTTTTATATCAATCCCTGAACAATATTTTAAAGCCTCATTTTCGAACTCATCTGACTCTACTGATGTCACTAAGATTCCTTGGTTATACTTTAAAACAATATTACTTCTACAATTGATTCCGACTTCAGCTTTAGGAAAATGTTCCACTACAATTTCATCATAATTATCTGAAATGATTCTTATCTCCATAGATGTATCATGATAAGTTCTTTCTAAGTACTTATTTAAATTTTCTATGCGTTTTTTATTCCACTTTTCCCTTAATCCTATTATTTCTATATCTGTTCCTTTAGTGTGAATGTCGTAGTTCTCATCTAAAACAGATGTATTCCAATCTGTTTTCCAAATTACACCAACAGAATCTATTTTTTTTGATTTCAAACATACTCTATACCCTAGTCTCGATAATGCAAATCTTCCAACACCTTTCGAACCAGCTTGAATTCTTTTTTTATTATTTTCATCTATTATTTCATATTCTTTGCTACTTTTACCTATATGCATCCAATGTTTTTTTATATCGTCTGCATTCATGCCAATGCCATTATCTTCAAATCGAAGTGTGTCATTCTGAAATGTAATTTTTAAATTCAAGGCATTAGCATCATATGCATTCTTAACTAATTCAAGTATTGCAGCCTCATCTGTAGAAAAATTCTGCACACCTAACAATTCCGCTATCGTACTATCTTCTATAACATACTTTAATTCTTCCACTCAAGCCACCTCCTAAAATTTGAATTCTTCAATATCCTTTGATGTAATTCTCAAAGAAGTTCCACTAATATGAATCCCTACATCTTGGACATACTTCATAAATTCATCACTTTCTAAAATTTCCTTAGCATCCTCCAGTTTATATGTTTTATTATCTGCTTTTGGCACAATATACATTCCTGCATATGGTATACACTTTTTCTTTAACATATATACTACTACTTTTTCAGTGATGACTGTAGAAATCAATAATTTTCTTTTGTTCAATCCTGCTAATGCTTGAGAGCGACCATATTCAAACCATAATGCGTTTCTGTCACTTTCTCGTTCATCAAGCTGTTCTCTAAAGTCATTTAAATAATTAACTGCTCCAGGAAATTGTGTGTTAAACTGCTGCGTTGAATATCTAATTAATTTTCCATTTTTATAATCATAAGGGAAAATTATTTTTTCCCTTTTTTTATATCGTAACGAGCGCGGAGTTGCTGTTTCCCTAACAACCTTTTTTTCTATTTTTTTGCCATTACAACAATAAAACTCATTTATATCTTGACAGTTTTCCTCTTTTAACACATAGGCTTCATTTAATAAGGTTGCAACTACATGAGCAACCTGAAAATAATCTCCAAAACGCCTTGTTCCAGGTATATTATTTTTTGTAAAAAACCATTTATTTGTTAAATTTTCAGTATTAATATATATTTTATCCTCATTTGCCATATCATAATAAATCATTTCATTGTTCGTTATAGATTTATTAATTATAATTATGGCTGATTTTACTAATGCATCATCAAACATTTTATCCTGAGTATAATCATATATTTCTTGTAAGTATGGTTTAATATAAGAACGAAGTTTTTTCCCAAATACCGTTTTAAATATACTACTTGGAATTAAATAAGACATTTTACCATCATCACTCAAGCTGTCTACACTTCTCTCAATAAATGCATAACAATAGTCAAATTTTCCTTTTTCACATGTAGAAAATTTTTTTCTTACATAATCTCTATTTTCTTCATCTAATTCTTGATATGTAATATAAGGAGGATTCCCTACAATAAATTCAAATTTTCTATCACATTCCCATTTTAAATAATCTTCATTAACAATATTCCACCTAACACCATTTATCCCCCTTTTTTTTGCTAACGAATTTAATTTCTGAAGGCACTTCTTATATTGTTCTGGATCAATCTCTACACCACATATATGCTTTGATAAACCTTTTTTTATCTGTTGATTTGATAATCCATGTGCTTTTGCATCATCAATATATCGTTCTGCAATTACAGCCAAAATATTCCCATCTCCACATGAATTCTCCAATATGTTCTTGTCGTATATATTTTCGCAATACTGTATACAATCCAATAGTTTTTTTACATACCCATCAGGAGTAAATATTTGGCACTTCTTATTCATTTCAGTCTCATCACTTTCTCGTTCTTTCTTAAATTCAATTGACCATTTTACTTAGGCAGTTAATACCTATCTTCAAAATTATGAAATATTAATTACAATTTACAAATACAAATTCCTTACTAATTCCATAACTTTTTCCACAAGCATCTCCAAGTTATCCCCTTCAGCCATAGATGCTATATCTTCTTTATCCTCAAAACACTTCCTGAGAATATCTATAATTACCTTTTCATTCTGAAGTTCCTTTTCCGACAACTCTTTTATCTTTTTCTCTATTTCAATAGATGCATCTGCAATCTGATTGCATCTTCCATAAGAGTTGCCTATATCCTCTGCTACCATATTGCCATAGTTTTCTTTTTCGTATGGATTAAATCCGTAAAAAGCTTTGCTTGCAACCGGGCAAATAGCATCATAAATAATTTTCGCTCCAAGTTCTCTTTTTATCTGTCTAGGATATATCAATTTACCTCGGTCTGCTTTCATCTCAAGCTTTTCCTCAGCCATTTTACTAGCGTTTGTAATACGCATAAGATATGCCAGCATTCGATTAGCAAAATTTTGCTCTGATATTTCTTGTCTACCTATATCTGGTATATATTGATTAATCTCATGCTCACTAATTGTCTGATTATCAAGATACAGTTGATACATCTTTGATGCACATAATTTTACAACCGCTATGTTTTCCAATCTTTTATTCCCAATATGATTTAGAATTTCCATCTGTACCCAACCATACTGCTTATCTCCAACTTCATCTGGACAGAAAAACATATTTTGCACATATCTGTATCCCTGTTTCATAATAAAATCATCAAATGCTAATTCATATAAATATTGCTTTGTGACATCACCTACACCCGGTTGTCCACTAATGATAGCTTTATCTCCATGTATTTGATAATCTATACAATAATATTTTGCATCATATATTCCAAAGCAATAATCTTTTTTCTGTTCATCAACAGGATATATGCATACCAAATCAGGTTTTAATGTTTCCACCTTCGGATCTTCTACATCCGGAAACTCTATTTTTCTCCATCTTGGTGATTTAATCACTTTTCTTAATGTTTTATCTTTATATTCAACTTTATTCCATTCCGGATTACTTAATGGAAGATCTACTATTTTCTTATCTAGAACACTTCCAAAATTATCTGCACATACTTTTTCCCAAACCAAATTAAAACTATTAGTTCCATATAAACTATAGCTCACATCATTTTTGTCTGTTTTCTCGTTAGCAATATATGTATATATTGTTTTTAGAAGATTCTGTTTCCTTGTAATATATTGAGTTTGTATCTCAGACTGCAACCGATATAATATATAACTCGCATCACCAAAATCAGACATTTCTTCTTGTGTCAGCTCAACTTCTGTTAATTCAAATAATTCTAAAAGTCCTGCATCTGATAATTCTCTGCTACATTGTGTAAGAACGCATTCATGTAACCGCCGAAAATAATCATAGTCATTGTCAATCGTATTCTTGGTTTGTAATTCCACATAATATGGTTTGTTATTCTGTATAATTGCAAATGTTTCATTTATAGTCTTATCCCATAAAATCTCACCTTCTCCATTTGTTTCAATTATTTCTTTCTGATTTGTATACAAACCATCAGCATAGTATGTCTCTAACAAATGAATAGATACAGCCAGTCTATTAAAAATCTTACTATCATCTTCTCCATTAAACAGATAAATCAATTGTTCTGATGCATTGTATTTTTTTATAACCTTTAAAACCTGCTTTAGATTTTCAAATAAATGTTCTGTTGATTTGATATATTTAGGATAACATTTAAAAACTTGCCCCTCGATTACAACAACTCCAACATAATCAAATATATATTCTATATCGCTTGAGCTGTCTATTACATCAGTCAAGACAATATCTTCATTTGATAAATCATCAAAATCCGGCTTATTCTTTTTTACAGCTTTAACTACTCCATATTTTTTAAGAATCCCGACAATGCGTCTGGTTTCTTCCATATTTATGTTAATTAAATTGTCTGTTATTTCCTGTAAAGAATAATGCTTTCTTTCACGAAAGAAACCTTTCGTCATTGTCTCTCATCCCCTTTTTATATATTTTCCAAATCTTCAATTCCAAATATGCCTTCACCATCCTGCTCAAAGGCTTTACATATTTCTGAAAAAATCATCTTTCCATTCTTTTTATGATGACCTATAAATATGTTCTCCGGACGCATCTTCATAACATCTTCAAACAAATACATAATTACTTTACTTTCAAATGCTTTTATATAACTATTCTCTTTTTGATGCATATCTTTAAGTGCTTCGTTATCTCTCTCAGTCAGAGAAGCTTCATCTTTTGCTTCTAATTCGTCTATTTGCTCTTTATTGTTCTTTATCTCGTCTAACATATTTTTAGATATAAAAAATGGTCCTAAAAGCTTGTCTTCATTAACCTTACACTTTTCAGATGTCAAAATATTATTTATCCTTGTTCTTAAACTATCCCAGCCAATATAATGATCCGCTTTATTGTCCTTAAAACACATTGGTATGACATAATCTTTTATTGCTGCAACCTGCTCATCATCATTGACACTTAAATATTCGAATTCCCATCTACGCTTAAATGCTGTGTCCATTGGAAATATGCCCTGATCTGCACTGTTCATTGTTGCCCATATGTACATATTTGCCGGAATTTTCATCTCAAAATACTTTTCTCTTTCTTCTTCTGTTAAATCGTCAATATTTTTTCCTTTTAGGCAATCCAAGTTTTCTAATAAATAAGTCTTTATATCCTCGCTTGTAGCAATTGGATATTCACTTACCCCATTCTTTCTATCAAGTAATTGAAATACATCTCCAAACACTGCTGCAACATTTGCTCTATTAATTTCCTCTATTAACAATAAGTAGTCTTCTTCCGGATGGTTCATTGCTTGCACATAAATTCTCATAAATGGCCCCGGAACGAACTCATACGAGATTTCTTTATTTTTATTCTGTGGATTTAAACTTAAATATGGTCTAATAGCCCTTCCATGATTTCTCTCCACACTATTATCACTGGCAGCATCACTACCATCCACTTTTCTAGTTTTAAAATTCTCATCCGTATATATACCAAGTAATAATGGTAGACAAGTTAAACCTTCATCCTTGAATTTATTGTACAATTCATCATATTTTTCTTGTGCTGACATTGATTTGTCTTGCAGAACTGCAAGCACTCTTCTCTTTTCAGTATCAAGATTGTCATATACGTCTGACTTTGACATAATAGGTTTATATGCACCTACAAAATTTGCATACGAATAGTTTGGATGGAATGTTACTCTTTCCATATTATCAGCAAAATATCTGCTATTTTCCTCTAGTTTATGACTCTTACCAGTTCCCGGAGCACCAAATATTATCCTATTTTTTGAACACGAAATGTCAGTTGTATTTTCATCATCATTTTCCGCAGCGTGGAGCAATATATTCACATTACTTATTTTCTGTCGCTCTCTTACCCTTTGTTCATAATATACAAATTCATCATAATCTACATTATCCGACATTGTAACAATGTTCTTATTATATGCCAAATAGTAATTTAGTCCTTCTCCTAAAGCACCTTTTACAATTCTTAATGCACCCTTTGCTTCTCCATCTCCATTGATATCAATTTCATCTGTTTTTTGTGTCATAGCTTCATACACGGATGTCATATTAAAATATACGTTCTGATTATTGTCTAACATTTTCAACACAACATCATCTGAAAGATAATTTATAACTCTAACCAATTGTTTTTCTAAATGTGTATCTTCTACATTCTTCTTTCCTTGTAGCCATTCATATAATACTTGGCAATATTTTTTATTGCTTTCAATCAAAGTGTCAAATAAATCAATATTATTTGTATACGATAATATTTTCTCAAATCTTTTCTTCCCAGTTCTTTCTGCACTATCCGCTTTATTACTATCCTTAAATTTAATAGATGCAATTCTCCACACTAATTCAAGTGCAACAATAAGCGACTCTAACTGTGAATGAAATAATTGGTTTTCATTTACATAATTCATGATATCTTCTTCAGAATCGCCTTTAATATCTATATTATTTCTCAAATATTGTATCAATTTATCATAACAGTTCTCAGATATCGTTATTTTATCGCCATCTGTCTCAGAATACTCAATTTCATACTTTTTGTCATTTGACAACCATAGCAAAATTACAAGAGCAATTGTAGACTTTGATTTAGGCAAAGATGATTTAATTCCCAATTTAGGATCAACAGGTTTAAATTTCTGTATATTACTTGGTCTTTTCATTTAAACATTCCTCCTATGTTATGTCATTTAATATTGAATCGGCAATTTTATTAGCCAATAGCGGTGGTACCGCATTTCCTACTTGTTTCATCTGTGAAACCTTTGGTCCAACAAACTCAAAAGTATCAGGAAATGACTGTATTCTTGCTGCTTCGCGCACTGTAATTGCCCTGTTCAAATATGGATGTGTAAATCTACCTGATGACGGAGTATCAAATCTTGTTGTAATTGTTACAGAAACATCATCTTTTTGCATTCTGCACCAAGTACCACTATATATTGATTTTGTTAAATGTTCCTCTGGTAAACATTCCTTTCCCTGTTCTGGTGGAACAAGGGCTAAACGTTCTAATGCAAGCTTCGAATGATTAGTTGCTTTATGATTAAGCAATTTATTTGAATTCATTCTCATCTTCTTTTGATATTCACTTCTGGCTTCGAATTTATAATCCTGAATTTCATCACCCTCACCAGAATTAAGATATGCTAAATCACTTATTGCATCCCATACTGAAACTTTTTTATTAACCGGTTTAGGCAGCAAGTTTACCCTTTCTTCATTTGTCTTTTTTCCAATAATGACGGCACGTCTTCGATTTTGCGGAACTCCATAATCCGCTGCATTTAATACACCAGCATCTAGAATGTACCCCATTTTTGAAAATAATTCTTCTATTTCTCGCTTAAAATATCCTTTTTCAGCAGTTAATAAATTAGGCACATTTTCCATTACAAAATATTGGGGTTTTACTAAATCCACCACTTTAACGTAATATTTAAACAAGAAATTACGTTCATCATGTATTGTTTTTCTCTTTCCTTTCTGCGAAAAACCCTGACATGGCGGACCGCCTATTATAACGTCAATATTACCTTTATATTGTTCAAATACTGATTGCAAATCAAGTTTGGTTATATCTTCATTTATCATTTTAGTAGAACTATGATTCTTTTTATATGCAGTTGCAATATCTTTATCGTATTCATTGGCAAGAACCACATCAAACCCTGCCATTTCAAAACCTAATGACATTCCACCAACTCCAGCAAATAAATCTATAACCTTATATTTCATCTTTCTTTACCTCTTCAATCCTAGATGTAGCTATATTAAAGTAATTTTCATCTAACTCGATTCCTACGAAATTCCTATTGTTTTTTACAGCTGACACACCAACACTTCCACTTCCCATAAAAGGATCCAGAATTGTATCATTTTCATTTGACAACACCTTAACAAAATGTTCCATTAAAGCTTCCGGTTTCTGCGTTGGATGTTTTCCATATTTTTTTTCGCTGTTTGATGTAACAGATGTTTCAATAAAGTCATGCAATACTTTTCCGTTGTTGTTAAATGTCCCTGTCTTTGTTTTATAAGTAAAATATATCCACGATTCTGTCGAATTAACAAAATGCAAATTCATATTCCTTGGCATTGGATTAGACTTATGCCATATACCAGTTGTCTTATAATACAGTCCGTGTTTTTGTGCTAATTGTATTATTGTCTCAACCTTTATTATCGCCATAAATACAATTATTGAACCACCATCCTTCAAAACTCTTGATGCTTGATGAAAAAATTTATTCATAGATTTTTTCCATTCTTTATAATCTAAATCATCCCATCCTGCAGCCCCAAAAAAATTATCCCGCATTTTAACTAAATTAGTATCTCTCTCCTCCATAAACTTTCCTAAATTATATGGTGGATCTGTTATTATCAAATCAATCGAAGATGTTGGTATTTTTTTCATATACTCAAGACAATCTCCATTATGTAATTCTGTATTTATCATTTTCTTTTCTACTTTCTATTCTATAATGCACTTTTTCCGCTTTTCACCCACTCATCCACTTCTGAAAATTTGAATTTCCAAAGTCTGCCTATCTTATGAGCAGGAATATCTGTTTTTTTAATCCAACTTCTTATGGTATCTTTCGTTACACCTAGATATTCTGCGGTTTCTTCTAAATTAGACCATTTTTCATTAGTCTCAGACATATTCTCCCTCCGATTCTAAAATGTATAAAATAACAAAGTAATTATATCACGAACAACTGTTTCCCTCAACTGATATTTCACTGTTTAAATATGATTTATTAGTATTTAATATATCTTTAGTGTTCAATTATACATCCATTCTTAATTTAATATTGGGCAGAGGAATCATCTTCTTCTGCCCCTATTCCAAATCTTATCTTTACCAGCATCTCTACCAACACTCTCATCATAAACCCTCTGAAACTCCTCATAAAGCTCATCCCCATCCAGCTTTATTCCAAGTTTTTTCATTACATCCGAGAACATTCTTATGCTTCCACTCACATCTGCAATATCAAATCCGAATATATCTGCCTTAACAGAATCACTGACATTCTCATAACCACCTAGCTCTGATATTCTCCTTACAATCCAGCCAACTTTGTCCATAGGCTCTTTTTCTTTAGGTTTCACAAATTCATTTTTACCTTTTACATCAGTTATACTTTCACCAACTCTTGCCATATTCACATCAGACGAATTATGAATCTCTGGTATTCCTATGCCATCTAAATCAGTCTGTTGTTTTCTCGCACTATCAGCTTGCTCTTTCAGTCTGCTTATTTCATTCTGATTATTGTCAAGATTCATTACCTCAACATTTGCATCAGACTCAACGACTGTTGCCGTTGCTTTCTCAACCTCAGTATCCTCTTCCATCCCCGGTATCTCAATCTCCCTGTCTGCAACAATCTCCTCATTCCACGACACCGCATAATAAGCCGTATACAAATCTTCTTTTATAATGTCATCAGCAAGCTGTATCTGCCTCTTAATTCTCCTTTTCTCCTGCTTAAGCTCATCCAGTTCTTCCTGCACTTCCATATGCCATATCTGATATTCCCGGTACGGCTCTTCATTCTTTATACTACGTTTCCGGCTGCATATGCAGATGGACGCGGGCATTCCTAAAAAGTTTCCAAGCACGCAGCCAAAGGTTGCACCGATACAGAAGGAGGGAACGATCTCGCCGCCTTTAAAGCCCGCCTTCATCGTGAGGGCCGTCAGTACCAGCTTCCAGAAGAAATCCAGAGGTCTTGCCTCCCCCTCTTCCACAGCCTTCGTGATGAGACCGGTGCTGGCTCCCATATAATCTGTCGTGTGAAGAAGCAGGGTGATAACGATAATCAGGGCACTGGCCGCCACCACCCGGATGTAGGGATTTTTCAGCCATTTTTTATAGCCTTCCGTCACGCCTTTTAAAGCCAGGCAGAACAAGATACTGACCACCGCACAGCCAAGGCCGATGAGGCCGATCTTGATTCCGGTCTCAACAGTCAGAGCCGGGATCTCGCTCACATGGAAGACTTCCGGATGGATCCCCATGCCTGCGGCAAAATTGCTGGCGATCAGGGCGGAGATCACACAGGGCACCAGAGCGGTGTAATACATGACGCCCACGCTCACCACTTCCATTGCGAAAACAGCCGCCGCCATCGGCGTTCCAAAAAGCGCCGCAAAAGCCGCGCTCATGCCGCACATGACCATGACGTGCCGGTCTTCCTTGTCCAGGGGCAGCCACCGGCCCAGCTGGTTTCCGATGCTTCCACCCAGCTGGATCACGGCTCCCTCGCGGCCGGCAGAACCGCCGGTGAGATGGGTCAGCGCCGTGGAGACAAAGACCAGTGGAGCCGCGCGAAGGGGCACATCGTCTCTCGATGCGATCGTGGCAAAGACCTGATTGGCTCCTCCATCATTCTTCCAGAAGGTCTGATACAGGAAGACAATGATCAGGCCGGCCACCGGAAGCAGGAAAAATACCCAACCGTTTTCCTGACGGAAGCTGGTCACTGCTGTGAGCACAAAAGCAAAAAGTGTGCTGGCTCCTCCCACCACACAGCCGGTCAGAACCGCAAGGAGAAGCCATTTTCCCAGGCTTGTCACATTTTCCCGGATCTGGTCCAGATAAAAGACAAAGCCCTCTTTCAATTCTTTTTTCATGTTACTTTCCTCTTTTCTTACAGGCAGCCATTTTCCTGCCCTTATCTTTGTTTATTATACAAAGCGCTTCCTGTAAAAGCAACTGAAAAAATCCTGCTTTTTCGGTGGCATATCCGGTCTTCATCTGCTACAATAAACCTATCTTTTATCACTTTTTACGGAGGGATTTATCATGATTACGACTGTCATCTTTGACATTGGAAATGTACTGGCCGCTTACGACTGGGAGGACGCGCTGAAGCGTCTCGGATATTCTGAGGAAACAAGGGAAATCATCGGAAATGCGGTCTTTAGAAGTGCAGACTGGAATGAGATGGACCGGGGCGTTCTGACCCTGGAGGAACTGCTCCAGCGCTTCATCAAACGCGCACCGGAATATGAAAAAGAGATCCGCCAGGCCATCTATAATTATAAAGATATGGCTCAGCAGTACGACTATACCAAACCGTGGCTGAAAGAGCTGAAAGAGAAAGGCCTCCGCCTCTATTACCTCTCCAACTATGGAGAGTTCGGCGTGCAGGAAACCCTGGAAGCACTGGATTTCCGCGAGCTGATGGACGGCGGTATCTTCTCCTATGAAGTGAAAATGATCAAGCCCAGCCGCTGGATCTTCGAGGAACTGCTGTACCGCTATGGTATCAACCGTGAGGAAGCGGTCTTCTTCGATGACAATGCTGCCAACGCCGAAGCCGCCTGCCAGGTTGGTCTCCACGGTATCCAGTTTACGGGTTATGAAGATGCCCGTCAGAAGCTTGAAAGCCTGCTGGCCCGGTAAAGGGAAAGCTCCCTCGCACAGTCGGTCTGAATGATGTCGAAACCTCTGTCCATGAGCCAGCCCCAGCCCTGCTCCGAATGGCCAAGGACGGAGGTATCGTCATCATGGCCTCCTGCCAGATAGAAATTGCCGTTGACCAGAGAAAAACGGGATCCTTCCGCCCGGAGATTTCTCTCAAAGGTTTCCGGATCACAGACCGGATGTGTTCGCACATCCATGCTCCACCCATGGGCCACCAGCTCCAGGAAGCGTCCTCACAGCTCGGCTCACTGGAACGCCAGAGGTCCGTATTGTGATGCGTCACCCAGCCCTTCATATGATAATATCCTTCGGCGGTCTGTCTTCCTGTCACGGAAAGCTCTTTTAAAAGGTCCGTCAGAGGCAGATGACACTCGGAGAGGTTTCCGGTCTCCGCCGGCCAATAGTTCATCTCCACGTTGATGTTGTTCGTGTAGTTGCTGGACCAGGGTGGCATCACGGTATCGTTCCAGATCCCCTGTAGATTCAGCGCCTAGCTGTCCGGCCGGGAACCGGCGATGATGAGATAGCGGGAATACTGGAGATAGAGCCCGTAAAGTGAGGGATCATCCACACCCTCGGCTCCGTAGGCCAGGCGGCGGCTTGTAGGCAGACCTGCACTTAAATCCTCTCCGAGATCCACGTCCACCCGTTCGTAAAGCTTCCGGTAGTCCGCCTGATGCTCCTCCAAAAAGGCTTCATACCGCGCCCGCAGGTCCGAAGCTCTCCCGGACGTCTGCCATGAAGTTTTCCACCTCGTGACAGGTCTCGCAGGGATTTTTGTAAAAATAGTAGATGTCCAGGTATTCTTCCTCCTCCGCCTTCACGGAGACGAAAGGAAGGAAGCAGAGGAGCAGAAGAAGCAGCGCTCCGGCCGCCTGCTGCCATCCTGTCTTTCGCCTGTTGTCCTGAAACTTTTA